>JAABUP010001086.1_pt1 | contig 57749 bp, 82 predicted proteins | sample 5559201 | NCBI WGS metagenome assembly JAABUP01 (sample SAMN10711887, study PRJNA513373) | rock metagenome | isolation source: Antarctica rocks | place: Antarctica | reverse complement strand
ACCATGCACATGCAATCATGCTGTCAGTATGGTGAGTCATGCTGCATGCATGATCTGGCATAGCATTCTGTGTAATCATACTGGGAAATGCAAACATGCTGGACATTACATATGCCTAGAGCTGTACACAACTAGTGAGTATGTCTGCTGAACAACAATCTCCGTTTAAATACTTTTCTTGTCAAGTTGCACAAATTATAGCTATGGAGTAGCAAGTCAACAAGTATGCACGCCTGCACTCTTGGCTTTTGCAGTATGCCTCAAAGCATATTCCGAGACTAAGTTTGTAAGTACGTGGCCTGTCACTGGGTTTGTCAGCAAAGGCCTCACATGGACCTTGCTGCAAGCAGGCATACAGGCCGTCTGAACAATCCTACTTTGGGCTTGGCATACATATCTGGCAGCAGGACTGTGGCTTGAGTGTCCCATGCCACCATTTCATCTGGGCTGCCGCCATCAGGCCTAGAGGTTGAATTTGGTGCTGTAGGGCTGTGCTGTGTAGCCCTTGGCCCTGTTCCTGCCCCTGAGAGACCGTCCTTGCCAATGCCCAGATAAGACAACACAGCTGTTGAGACACAGACTGCACATCAATTTGGCTGTATGCAAGGTTCCACATGTTTTGTGGAACCTTGCATACAGCCAAACAGGATGTGCAAGCAGATGATGCTTGAGCTGTCTTTTGCAGCACAAACCACACAATGGTCTGACCTGCTTCTGCTGTAACAAGCCTGTGAGTAGGTGCAAAGCGTCAGGCTTGCCTGGAGCGGCCCCCTCTCCAGCAGCCCTGCTCCCCAGCCCTGCAATGGCTGCACCAGCAGCTGCGGCTGCAGCTGTGGCAGCTGTGGGCAGTGCTGGCAGGGGATCTGTATGCCGATGTGGTGGACATGGCAGTGCTAGATAACGCCGTGTAAATGCTGGCAAGCCATTCTTGCTACAGCACTGCTGTGAAAGTCTACCTGTTCTGCTCACCCCTTGTCAGATTTCCTGCCTGGTCCATTCCCCCTGATTACTGCTAGGGCAAGCAGAAGAAGACTCGTTGCTGGGTGAGGCAGCAGCAGGCTGAGCAGTGGTGACTGAATTGCCCAAGGCAGCCATTGCTGACTGCAGCTGAGCAAATTGAGAGAAGCAACAAGCCTCAGCCAAGACAGATGTGTTGGTGGCTAGGGCAATCTGTTGCTGCTATATCACACAGTGCATGCGGTTGGCATACAAGTTGAGGAAGCTACAGGAGGTTTTGCAACTGTGTTTTTGAAGTATGCACCGTTTTCCAAGCGCAGACCTTCCTTGCTAATGTTCACTTCCTCAGCAAACTAAGGATCATTATAATATTGGCACATCCCCTCAATGTGTCAGCAACAATGGCACTGTCAGCCATCAGATTTTCATCCACTCCATTCTTAAGTGCACACAACATCATGTGAGCAACAACAAATGGACGTCTGCTGAGTGGATCAGCTAAATATAGGTATAAACACTGACACAACCTCCAATCTCAGCTCTACGTGCGTTGTGCTTGAGCTCGTGGCCGGCAGTCTGCACTGTCAGCTTTGGCATAACAATCAGCAGCAGACGCTACAATTATTTCTCAGCAGCTTTCAACGTCAGCAGTTCTACTTGACTGTAAACATAGTCTGCGAGATGCATTTCAATGCATTGCGCAGCCTAACACAGCCTTGCATGACTGCATCTGACATATTACCTATGATCCAGGCATTTCACCGGGCTCTGCAAATCAGTGCATCCTTGGGGACGTGTATCTGAGATCCAATCTATCAAGGAAACCAATGGACGTCTGCTGAGTGGATCAGCTAAACTGCTCCTGCCTGCTCTGTACTTCCAATGAAATGAAAATTTTGACAGCTTTTCAAACCACCTGGCCTGCCTTGGACTCAAGACAGCTTGGGTCTGAAAGAATGTATTAGGACTATGGTCCAGTCACTACTGTGAACTCAACCTAATCCAAGTAACACCGCCACAACTGCAATGCATGTACCACTACAAGGAGCTCCTGCTCACCTGTGGTGTACTGAAGATGAAATACACAAACATACAGTAGATGTCTCACAGGTTACATGTCGATTTTCGACCCAATGATGCGTTACATGTCGAAATGCGACTCTGTCAGTTCTGAGCGCACGTGTACAGCAACAAGCCTATTGAGCACGTACTCCTCTCTGCACGCTACAGGTGCCACTAAGTACCCGTCTGGCAGACTTGCTACAATGCCACTCTCATGCTGCGCTGCACAATCATTGTCACCATGTGTTACACTAGCTGCAGCTGCATCTTGCTCTGTCTGTTCCTGCACATTAGTTGCATATTCCTCTGTCTTTTCCTGTACGCCAGCTGCGTTAGGCATTTCAGCATTGATCTGGATGGCTGCACCATGCCCTGACAAGCGACTGGAGACTATCTTGGTCGCCTCTTCTGTGTCTGGCCTTGCTGCCTCCTCATGCTGTCTACCCTGTCTCTGCGTCTGCCGGCCTGGCGCAGCCTGCTTATAGGCTGAAGGTCGCCGAGCATGCCTAGTCTGGTTGCATTCAGGGCTGCCAGTGGGGGGCCTACTAGGTGCATTGCGGTGCATGGCTGCATGAATGGCTGCTGAGCGCAGCTGCTGGGCCCTGGTTGGGGGTGAGACACTGGGGGGAGGGCTGAAGTGAGGTGGGGGTGTTGGCTTTACCTGCATGACCAGATGCAGAGTTTTGATGCCAGATGTCCATTGGGGCAGGCACGACTGTGTCTTGATGCACTCAGCTCACAACCTAGGATTGCACTCCTGTTCATTGCATGATCTCTTGCCCATCCTCCACCACTACACTGATGCACCAATCCAGGCCCACTGCATCTTGCATGTGTGACAACAGGCGTTTCACATGGCGTCATATTGCTTGTTCACAGCGCTGTCATCGTCTGATCACAGTTTGAGTCTCAGCAGCAGCTTGTCTGCATGCATGAGAGCGCCACAGAATGCTTGCTGCAGTTGGAATCTCAGCACAACTCTGGACAAGTATCAAGAATAGAACAGAGTGTTCGTGCGCCTTCATTGTGTGCCTTCAGTCTTTTTGTACCTTTCCACGAGGCGAGATGTAGGGCCAGCGCATCTCCAGCCCACGCTCTTGGTCCAAGGCAGCTTGTTGAACAGCCTCTTGCCGCCGCTCCTCTGCATGCTTCTTCCTTGCCTCTGCCTCTTCCACTGTGTCCCCACCCAGATGAGGATCCTGTTTCGACAGGAACAACTTGCTGAGCTTGAAGTGGCGATCATCTGAAATCGACAGGCATCCAGCTAACCACAATGTTCAAAACGGCTGGGTAGCAGCATGTGCTCATGCAAATGGATTAGTCGAAGGCAGCCAAAAGGCACACACAGTCAATCAGGCAGGACTGATGATAAGTTCTAGTGCCAGTTGCACTTCAAGGGGGTGACACATGGTGATCGCTGCAGGAGGGACATGTTCCATAGCCCTCGTTTGTGTGTCTGCAGTATGGCAACGCCCATACTTACGCAATATGCAAGCAACGAGGTCACGCCCTGGGGACCCTACAACGTGAGTCAAAACAGCATTGATTGCTCAGCATTTGGATTCATGACAGAGGCTCTCACCTCGGGTATGGTGGACTTAGAGCGGTTGCTGGCCTTGCAGTCAGCCAGCTTGTTCTCCCAGGATGTGTGCAGGTGCTGGAAGTTGGGCACAGGGCTGTGCCGCCCACAAGCCCTGCCTTCAGGCTCAAATCTCTTGCTGCACTTCTCAGCATGGCGGCCCTTTCCAAGCTTGCCCTCTGGTGAGTGACTCCTCTGCAAAGCATGTGACATGTCAAGCCCATGCCACAGCAAACATGAGTGTGCTTGCATTTCATAGCAAGACATTCTCGTTCATTGTCGAGCATCAGAGCTGTACAGGTGTCAAGTCAATACAGGAAGTGTCATGAAGGCTGCTTGGCGAGCTGGCACGTCTGGTGTAGCCCAGCCAATGGGGAGAGTGGGGTAAGGGTCAGCCCCCAAGACTGCTGCGTGCTCAGATCTGCTGTGTCGCATATGCTCAGCAAACATCACCAGGCCAAAGGCACAGAACATCACATGTTGATGCCGCTTAGAAACAGGATCTTGCAGCTCCTTTGATCAGTCCCACCTGCTGCATCGCATCGGCAGAGCCTCTACACTTGCCCTCTGTAGACACAACCATAACTTGGCAACATGTGGTACAATGAAGTGCAATATAAGTGATTGACCATGTCATGCTGCGGGCATGCATACGTGAAGGCACAATGCATTGATAGTGTCATGTGACAGCGACCAAAGTCCACCTGAGCAGCCAGCTGCATGCGGGGAGGCATGGCAGCTTCCTTCAGCTTCTGCTCAGCTGCCTGGTGAGCCGCTAGCTTCTTGGCAGCTCTCTCAGCACTGATCTCAGCCAGCCGCTCCTGCAAGTCAAAAGACCTCCAACTCGAGCAACAAATGCAGTCAGACTTAGATCCAGCAACAGTCATATGCTGAGCAAAGCCTGGCCGTCAATGTGCATTTTGCATTCAAATGTTCATCAAACATGAGTCTTTCTGTAGGGTCAGGTACCTATAGTACTGAATAGCTCCCTGTATGAGGTACAACTCTGAGAGCACACTAGGTGCGTCAATGTGGCAGAGCATGATGCCTTTCCTGAGTACAATCAGAAGTATGCCTTAGACAGACGACTTCTGCTCACACTCAGGAAAGGCATCACACTCTGCCACCGCTGCATCTAGTGTGCTGGGAGTCACTCAGGGCTGTGTGTACCTGACCCTAGGGGGTGACACCTTTTGAATGAATGAATGAAAGAATGGGTGAATGAATGACTGAGTAAACAAATGAATGAATGAATGAATGAATGAATGAATGAATGAATGAATGAACGAATGAATGAATGAAAGCAAGAATGGGTGAATGAATGACTGAGTAAACAAATGAATGCAAGATTCACAGTAATGGCCAGGCTGCATCCAATGTGCATCTTGCAGCACCAAGAGCGTTTGCCTGGGAGCAGCATGAAGAATGACAGGTCATGACTGACACAACAGACTGTGCATTCATCCAATGTAGCTTACTGCTTGTGCACGCCTTGCAAACACAGGTGCAAAGGTTGGCTGTGGTAATGCCTGGCTGCCAAAACGAATATGCAGTGTCCTTTCATGGACCATACAGCAGCACTTCTCATAGTATGTCAAAGTGTGTGCAGAAAAGGATGAGCACAGCAACACACAACACATGCTGCAGGCCAGGCGCAGCAGGATGCTCGATCAGGTCAGCAAGTTTCACACCTCGAGGGAGGACTTGGGTATGGGATTGGCTTTGAAGGGTTTCTGGAAGTCCTTAGCAGTGGGTGGCTTGTACTGCTTGGCTGCCTCCTCTTTGGCCAGGGCCTTGCCATAGAAGGAGAAGGGCCGCTCCTGGGACTTGAGCAGCTGCAGGCTGCGCTCATGCGACTCCCTCACCTTGGCTGCTTGCTGCCGTCTGATGTTTTCATACCTAAAGTACAGCAGGGCAGCAGAAGGTCAAGGAGCATCTGGCTTGTGCATTCCATGTGAACAGATGACCACAGCTCAGCGCGCACAAACATATTCACACATGCAAGTTGCACGCCAGCATGGACAGAGTGTATTGTGTGCCATAAATTCACCTGGGCTCTGTGGTAGATTTGGGCAAAGGGTTGGCCTTGAATTGATGGTGCCTCATGGCTTCTTCTTCTGCCTGCCTCATTGCCATGTCCTGCTCCATCTTCACCTTCATCATCACAGCCAGATAGCTGAAGCATCTGGTAGACAATTGCTGATTTTGCAGATGTAGCCGATCAGTCAGCCAGTGTGCAGTCTGTTGAATGTGTGTGAAAGCACAGGTCTGTCACAGGCTACGTAGCGCAACACATGCCATCTGGCTGCACACCTCCAGCCTAGGCTGCAAGAGAAAGAGCAACAGCATGCACAACCAGCTGCTGTTGATAAGCTACCCAGTCTGGACTTCTGTGACACAAAATGGTGAAACGGCTGTGACCTTCTTGTCTGGACACAGGGTATACTGTGACAGCATATACAAGGCTCCTGAAGCAGGGTTCTTGATACATAGATGTAGTTCCATGAGATCAACCTCAGCTGGTTCTGGCTGGTACCAACCTGCATGATGGTCTTAGACCGTGACTGAGCACGCAGCTCAAATGCCATGGGGCGAGGGCTGGTAGGGGTGAAGGGCCGCTGGTGGCGGCCCCTGCGAGCTGCCCTGGGCTTTGCCAGACGCCCTATGGGGCCCTGCTGACCAACCAGGTCCTCGTACAGGATGGGCACATATGCTTGCTGGATGAGCGCTTCTTCTTCAGGTGCCATCCCTGGCCTGACAGAAGGCTCATGCTGCCTATTGCCCCTGCTGGATGCATCACGATACTCATCCATCCACTCATCTTCAGTGCGCCATCCAACCTACAAGTCATGCCACCGATCGTTATGTTATCCAACCTGTCACACACTGATTTATGCAAGTGCATCCACATACATGTCTTCTGCGGTGGTAGGTTATCAAGACTCATGCAAGCAGCGCACATCTTGGCAGTACTGACATGCAGTATAGACACGCTTCCAAGCAAGAGGCTATTGGTGTTGTGCCATGAGCAAACATGCCACTCTGACTGTAGAGTTGCACAAGCCAGTCAGAGATGACCCACTTCTGGGCAACGTTCTTATCATGGGTGTAAGTGGACCCCAAACTCGACTGCACAGAGCTGACTTGCATTATATGCTGTGCCGCAGTGCTCCGACCGCAGTGCTCAACATGCTTTGCAAGCGACCATCAGAAGCAGCTTGGGTTTGGTGAGAAGATGACAGACAGACGTGCACACGCCAGCTGCTGGATCAGTTCTGTACAGACCAGCCTGCTCAATTTGATGCGAATTCACCATATATGCACATCAAAGCAGGTGCAATGAGTTAGCATCACTAGACATGCAAACATGTCATGCAGGAGTTGATGATGTTGCTGCCTGACCTGATGACCTTGTGCCTCATCTGTTCCTGCATGCTCCTGATCTTCAGCCTCCCTGCAACAAGCACTGCTTGTTCACACCAGCTGTACAAAGCAGCCAAATGTGTTTCTCAGTGTCAACAAGGGTACAAGCTATGCCTGACAAGCCCATGACTCGCGCATGTTCTGACTCTAGCTATGGCCAAGACATACTGCAGCATCGATGTGGTACCAATGCACCCAGGAGCCTGTCTGCGTGAGTGATGCAACAGAAACATTGTCAAGTGCCTTGCCATACAGCCAATCTGTTGGGCAATAAAGCCACAGGCTGGCTGCAGTGATGATGGCACTGGCGTTGTGCATGCAGTGATAAACTGCAAAAGATGCTCACCGTTTCTTCTCATCTTCTTCAAGGTCAGAGGCATAGCCAGCTTCAGGGGAGCCATACCGGGCCTGCCCTGCCAGGGCTCTTCTGAGCATGGCCTCGTTTGTCGCTGCATCCCATTCCTGCCACCTGTATGCCATATTCACACCATGACACTCTTGCATATGGAATGGCCAAAGCAATGCTGCCTTCAAGATGACTATGACATAGGAGGCTCAGGACCTAGCTGTCTTCACTCTGCACCGCCCAACAAGGTGCTGCTTTGTTGGCAATGCAGCTCAGATAAGATCAAGTTATGACATCATCGCCTCCTTGTCAGCCATCATACAAAAGCTTAGTAGCGTGGTCTACCCACAGACAAACAGCAACACTGATGTTCGGCCTGGCTTTGTGACTCTGAGAGTTGGTGACTCTGAGACATGACAAACGGAACAACGAGCATTTGAGCAGCAGCATGTCGAGTCTTCAGGATTGGCAAGCAAGATAACAGGTCTGCCAGCAAAAAAGGTTATGCTTTGCAGTTTGGGTATGACCACTAGCAGGAGTGACTCGCTATCATGGTAGTGAGTGCAGCATATGTGACTTGGCAGCCTCCAATGGCCAACCAGTCGTAAGGTAAGTCTTAATTGGCAGCAGTGGCGCTTCTTGATTGGCTTCAGAACTGACTATACATAGCGCTTGAGCTGATACATTGAGGTGAGCAATTGTTTGCTAGCAGCAGCCAACAACCACCTCCAAGCCCAAAGGCGGTACACAGGCTTCGCAACAAGGGTGGATCTCACTTGCACACACACCTGTGTTCGTCAAATGCTGCGCTGGCAATCCTCAGCCGTTCTTCTTCGCTCACTGGCACCTGCCAGTCTTCTGCTTCTTCAACCAAGTGATCAGCTAGGCTGCGGCGAGCATGCCTGCTGTGCACGCTGTCAAAGACTGGACTGTGAGCTATGGTCAGTATGTCCGCCACAATTGCATCAGCATCTGTATCTGACTGGTTCTCTTGCTCATCAGGGTGTGTGAGCACCTGCCAAGGCAGCATAGCAGTGATCAGCTAGATTGCCAGCTGCTGCCTGTGTGTCTGTCCATCACAGCAATTGTCTGTAACTAGTGCTGTTTTGTACAGCACATTCCATCTTAAAATTCAGCAGCAGCAGCAGCAACTGCAGCAGCAACCACCCCAACATCAGTGCACAGAGGCAGTCCTACTGTCACTGACTGGGATCCCAATCGGTGCCAAACGCATCAGTGCAACCAGATGGCCAAAGACACAGCACAGTTACAAAGGTAATGTCTGAATTCATGAACAGCAACAGAGGGCCCCCTTTCCTGAGCAGGATGCCAGTCGTCATCCAGTGACTTTGTTGTTTGTTTCTTGACAGGCAACATCATATTGCACCTCAACAGCAGTCTGCAAATCAGCTATCTGTGCTTCCAAGTCTGAGATGTGCTCCTGGTCAGCAGGGCTGAGCCTGGAGGAGCCCTTCAGGAAAGGGGCGCTGCTAGGACGGGCCCTAACCCCACTGCCAGTTCTGAGGCGGCTGCTGGCAGCTTCACTGGCAGCTATCACTTCCCTGGCACGGTGAGTCACCTCCTGTGACTGGTGCCTTAAGGCTTCAGCGTCCTGCAGTCACCTTGTGTCAGTAGCACTGATAGCAGCAGTGTCTGTCAGTTGGGTCTAAAGCATCATCTCTAGAACTGGACAGGGCAACAAGTGTACTCAAGCAAAACAAGTGCTAATAGGGCCGTATGGCCTGCCAATGATTGTCTGTTTAGATTGTAGATTTGAACTGTGCTTGTGAGCATTTATCTGTCCCTGTACAAACAGCATTGAGGCCAAGGGTGCGGCCATGTCAGGTACAGTGATTTGTCATGTCAGGTACAGTGATTTGTCATGTCAGCTACAGTGATTTGTCATGTCAGGTACAGTGATTTGTCATGTCAGGTACAGTGATTTGTCATGTCAGGTACAGTGATTTGTCATGTCAGGTACAGTGATTTGCCATATCAGGTACAGTAATTTGTCATGACAGCGAGTCTGCATCACTAATCAGCTTGAAGGACTACATTGCAATTGTCCTGGCCTGCAAGAGACATGCTGTGGCGCAACAGCAGAGAATGAGTCACAGACGCTTAGCATATGGCTGAATTGGCAGACAACCATCAACGATCATGGTGCTTGATCTACATGAAACACACCTGCTTTAAAGCTGACCAGCTGCTGTTGCTCCTGCTACCTGCTGAATGGCCTCTGCCTCCATCAGCAGTTGAGGGCCTGGCTGTCTGTCCATGCTGTGGTGACTGCTGGTGCTGCAGCATGCGGAATCTGGCATCGTGAATGCGCTGATTCTCTTCAGAGGTACGCAGGTAATGCTTATCAGCCAGAGCTGGGTGCAACTTGCTGAAGCTGCGCACACAACAGACACATGTTAACAAAAGTTCCGTTTGCACAACTATATATGTCATGACAACCTGTGACCTCAACTTGGTGTATTGCTTGAGGAGAAGTTGCCATGTTTGCCCGTAGGTTCTGCTTGCTTGATCTACTCCTCAATGAACAGTATACTGGACGGCTTGTGATTCGCATTGTACCTGGACCATTGGTCAGCAGGCTAAATTGAGCATGATTGGCAACGCTGGCAGGCAGTGTGTTGGTACATGTGTTCTCTGATATATAGGCTCATGTTCACTGTGATCACAAAGGCAATGCAAAGCAGATGAAAAGTCAGTGGTGCACCTAAACAGGCTCTGGCGTAAAGGGGATTGAGGCCCTTCAGCCATGGCTTGGGAAAATCGGTACTCCGGCACATTCTCCTTGTGACTTCTGCATGCAGAATGGGCTCCTCAACCGTCAGCAGTCAGAGTATTGCACAACCTTGTAAGTTCTAACTCACTCAAGGCTGATTGCACGTACCAGAGCATCTTGTGCATGCAGCCGCTGGTTGTGTACCAACAGGCGTGCTTGCAAACCGGCATGAATGTGCCTGCTCACACGCAGTTCAACAGATTTGCAGAAAAGGTCCTCCTTCTGTCGACCGGGAGCATGCAACCAGGAGATACAGCTGCCAAACCCAAAAGGTGCAGGTACTTAGACTACAAGGCAAGCTCTAGCCTCCAGGTTGTTGTACAAGATGCGCTGAGCTTCACCTGAGCACATAGCGCTTGAACCTGGCATCATACCACTCAGGGCTGTGACTACGCCGAAACTCAGACTCTGGTCGCTGATGTGCTGTTGTTGCAGACTGCACATCATTGGAACGCTGCGGTATGCCATAGCCAACTGGAATGAGTGCGTCCTCCTGCTGACTGCCTGTTGGAGCAGTGCTTTGGACGTTGTCTGTGCCCTGTAGCATGGCCTGTCCACTGCTGGCTGCATGCACAGCTGAGGCTACCGCATCTGAGTTGCCGCTGTTGCTGTTATGTGCTAGCGCCTGCAGCCCTTGTCTCGCAACGTTCTGCTGCTTGCACTCAGCAGCTTGCTGCTGTTCTTGCTCAGGAAGGTCTGGATTGTTTGGTGCTTTAAAATGCCCTTGGAAGCGAAACATGTGGTCACATTTTGGAGAAGGGGGTCTGCGTGTGCCAGGTGAGCCTGTCCTCCCAAGACTGGCATCCTTACTGTTGCTGAAGTTGTGGTGCTCAGCTGCTGCTGACAGTCTGCCGCCAACACTGGCTTCTGAAAGGCCCTGCTGAAGGCTTATTTGTGCACCGATAGCCTGTTGACAGAAGCAGGAATTGCTGCTAGGATGGCCAACAGCACACGTTACTGTGGCAGGGAGCACTCACGTGACGAGCTGCCTCCAGCGCCACACGGCCTCCACCAAAGCGTGAAGCCACCTGTACCTGAACCTCTTCGAGGGTCGAGGTGGGTTTTCTGTGGGTCAGTAAGAACTTGGGTTGACTTATGGCTTTCCTGACTGCTTTTGTAACATCTGCCTTGTGAATTCTCACCTTGAAATCGGCTCTGGAAAGCTGGCTCTTAGCACAGGCAAGCTTTGCACGACCGGCATGTGAAACGCCATGGCCTACTTTCGTCCGGACAGCGGTGAGACACTGTAGCGCCAATGTGGAAAAGCTCAGTCACTGCAAGTCAGCCATCTGCAGTTACCGTCACATGCGCAGGACATATGTGTCGAGAAAGAGCAAACAAAGCCTTCACGCTGCACTGCAAGGGCATTAAGGAAACAACACCAGACGCGGGAATTTTGAACGCACGACATGCTGTGACTGTGCAGCTGAGCGCAGCGAGAGCCCGCAGCGGCTGAAAGTGATTCTGACGGGTCACCGCTTGTGCCTGAAATGCTGCGTGATTTCCTCCTGTTCATAGGAGTACCATGATCAACAATGATGCTTGTACTGTGCTCCAGCGAGATCTCTGCTTGACAGTGTTCTTGCAGAGAGGCTATAAGGGTGTGAGCAGTTCGTCGTTGTAAATAGGATGCCCGGAAAATACGCAGCATTTGCGCATCGCGCGAGAGATGCGGTCGAAAATGACTCTGCCGCATTTCAGGAGTGCAGGTGTCCTGGAAATTTGGAGCTCGTGCTTTTCCTGGGGTATGCTCAGCTGCTTGGCTCACTCTCCTCATCTGTCTGACTTGTCATGGGCCATACCACATTGCGTGATGTAAGCTATTGTGATGGTGCACCGCTTGCAGGTACTGCAAGGATTTCCTGGAGCGGGAGGCAGAGCAGAGCCAAAGCAAAGACACTATGCTATCTGCTATCAGAAACACATACAAAAACGTCAAGACACACAATTCGCGCCTTTACAAAGCTGCCCATCTCCTGGCATTCAAAGGGACAGGTTCTGCTGTTGTTGGGGTATGCACCCTTGCCGCTTGTACAAGCACAGACACAACCTTATCCTCTTTCCTGTGCGAGCAGCCAGATCATACCAACCATTATCTATTCACTTGCTGGCACCATCAAGCAATGGCATGGAAATGGGCATGAGTTGACAGCCGGTGTTGTCACTGAATGTTATGCCACGTCATCTGGCCCCCCTTTGAAAGCTAAATCCCAATGAGGCCCAGCGCCGTCAGCTACAATGCATGCTGCAACAACATAGCTGGCACGAACAGAGGCTTGCCTGATAGCTTCTTGTTTGCAGTCAGCAATCCAATTGATGTATGTACTCAGGTGATCCAAAACAATCTGTGGTTAGAGTCTCCCCCCGCGCCACCATCTGTAGAAGAGATAGAGATTGAGAACAGGCAGGAACAAGCAGCAGCTCAAGAGAAGCAAAGGGTGAAGGTATGATATAGTTGACGCCTGGACTGGCAGACTGCATGGAAGACACTATGCAAAGCTCAGCCACAGCTCAAACGTGCCAGACTCGCAATCAATTCCATGCAGAAACTAGTCAGCCAGATTGCTCTGCTGTGCATCGTCCTATCAGTACATTCCTTTGATTGCAAGGGGAACAACTGGCACAAGGCAAACACCATTTGCTTGCTGAAAGTTGGCCAGGCTTGGCCGCTGGCTTGCTCATCTTTGTCACTGTAAGCCGTCTGCTATGCAGTGCAGCAAATTGAGAGACCCATTCCTACATGCAATGCAGACGACATTACGGAAGGTCCTGCCTGCTGTGGTCCACCAAACAAAATGGGTGCAAAGCAGCAGCCAATGTGAGCTTGCACTGGAGCAATGCTAAAGCGCTGCAATCTGACTTTGCTATGGCAGGAGCTGAATAAGAAGAGGAAGGCAGAAGAGAAGGCAGCAGCAGCAGTAGCCGCTGCTCGGCATGGGTGCACAGGGGGGGCAGGGCCTGACCCTCTCAGAGGGGGTTTTAGTGATGAGAATGGCATTCCCCCAGGGGAGGAAGGTGTTGCTTCTGACCAGATCTTGTGTTTGTCTGTCTGTCTGCATAATTGCATGTCCATGTCGCTGAGCATGTCGAAAGCTGTGCTGTTGTTGCCTGTACAATATTGCGTGGTACTTCATGACTGCAGCGTAGTGAATAAGGATCACTGCTTGATGAGGGTACAATGCACAAGCAGCCTGTGCCTTGCATCTGCTAGCAGTGACCTTTTTGTAGCATGATACAAGTCCAGGGTCACAGCCGCTTTGGTCACACCACTGGGTCTGCCTACCTTATAGTGTGCGCACAAGCTGTGCATCATATCACCGGCTCATTTGCATGTCTCTGCAAGTGATCTGCCAAACTGTGTGAAAAGAATTAAGATATGCAGATCTGGTGTCAGCGCTGCGCAGATCAGTGCATGACACCCTCACCAGTTTCACATCCACTGCATGTCTGGCTGTCCGGCTGCTACACCAGCTGCATGTACCAGTGCAGCTGCTGGGTCTTAGCCTGCTTAGTAATGCTGCTGCACCCTTGCAGATGCTGAACTGGGTAGCCAGGCTGGCAGGAAGAAGAGCAAGACAAGCAGGGCCATGAAAGAGTACATTCCTGGGCCAGGAACAGCCAACTGGGTCTTCCTGCTCATGCTCGTAAAGGTGATCTTGTAGCAGATTGCTTGCTTGCTCACTCACTCCCACATGATACCTTCATCTATACAATAGACGCACAGCCAAGTGGGTTGTCTCAGACTTGTTGCTCTGACACATTGTGCAATCAATTGCTCATGCCAGTCAGGATTTGTGGGATGCCATGTGTTGTGGCCATGTTTGTGTTGATCTGCATTTGCATCCTGGCCTACCATACAGAGTCAATCACCCTGTAGGTATTCCGACTAGGCAGCAACAACCTCATGCAGACATAGATACACTGCTGGCTGCATCCTGTACAGAACCAACTGCATCACTCCCTCTTAAGACAGCATGCTGCATGTATGAATTTGTATGTTACACTTTCTTCCAGCCACAATCCCTGAAGATCACCTGCGTTTGGGAGCACTTCAAGCACCATGTGCATGGCTGGCAATGTGTATCTCAGATATCCTATGCTTGCCAACTGTCTGCAAGCTGAGCAAAGAAGCTCTTGCTGAGTGTACATTTTGATGCAGCATCTGCGAGGGTCCAAGACATTCATGACAAAGACAGAGCTGATAGATACAGCAGAAGCCAGCGGCCTGTCAGCCAAGCCCATGAAGGGCGGCGGGGTCACCAGCTACCATGGGGGCCCCCCAACTGGTATGCTTCTCCATGTTGTCCTGTACCAGCTCATGCCAACACACAAGACTGATTCTAAAGCTTGCTGCTTGGATCTGACCTTTGTTTGCCCGTGTACCGAACCAACACACTTGGGTTGCTTGTTGCCTGCTGACAAAGGACATCACTCTTCATCTCACTGCATGAACACCCAATGGCATGACATGAAAGGCACGTTTCTTGACTTGCATCAAACCGCTAAGTAAGTTGCTGTTGCTCGAAAGCCCCCAGCTTGGCTACAGGCCTTGCAGTCCTTCTTGCATTCCTTCGTCAGGGCCACAATTGATTGGAAACTTAGCAAGTATCATGGCGCTGCCATGCGCAAATCGTCCATACCTGTCAGCCAATCTTTTTTTTATGCAGTGGTATGCTGACTGAGGCTTGCAGCAAGACCTGTACATGCTGACAGCCTGTACTTAGCTGCAGGCTTCGTCTATGATGGATGGAGCTGCTTTGCAACCATGTGCAATAGAGAGCCTCCCTTATGTGTACAGTATTCCAACCCCAAGAAGATCAAGCTCACCCCTGATGTGAGCTCCCCTTGCTTGCAGTGACCCAGCAGCCATCTTGGCTCTCAGCAACTAGCCTCATGCGCAGGTGGCAGATCATATGTCACATGGTATGACAGATGCTGCCTTGATCACTCACATCTCATGCCAGTCTTGACTGTGTTGTGCTTGAATCCACTTTGGCTTTGTGCCTTTGCCTGAAGCTTTGCTGTATTGAAGCCCACTCACAGCAAGTATGAAGACAAGCACCCATTGGCTGATGCAATCTGTGTAGCATGACTCAGCAGCTGTACATAGTATATTTACAGGGTGAGCAGCTTGCACTGAGGATTTATCTTGATGCTGTGGCAAATGACCGCCTGACTTGGCGTATACCTGGTATTCCAATGCCCTCAGGGGCTGAGGGCATGTCCCAGCCAGCTCTAGCCCCCGTGATACCCCAAGCAGCGCCGTCCAGACCCCCCTCACAGGCTTTCCGGAACCAGTCACATGCATCACATGGTGCATACAGTCAGCATGGCAGCACCCCAGCCTCCCTGCAGGGCAACTCACATAGGGGCAGGGCTCTTGAGCCTCAAGGCCCCAGTAACAGCCCTGACCCTAGCCAACGCATCTCTTTTTCAGGCAGACCCAAAGTCAGTGCAAGACCGAACCCTAATACAGCTCGGGTGGGCTCACTGCAGACTGGCTTGCTGTCACACCCAAGCACCTCCCTCACAGTTGATGAAGAAGAGCCAAGCTTAGCCCAGCGCTTATGCCAGTCATTGCATCAGTCACAGGCTTATTCAGACCCCCCTCCATATTCAGAGTTCCAGCCATTCTCACACTCAGCATCTCAGAGGGTCCAAGGCAGGGGAGCCGCAATCGCGCAGCCAGGGTCCGAACTGGGGTCACAACTGGGGTCAGTGATGGAGGCAGGAAAGCAGCCAGTTGCTGAGCAGCGGCGGTCTGCGAAGAGGCAGCGTGAAGAGCAGATCCTGAAGGTGATGGAGTTCACAGAGTGCAGCTACCAGAAGGCACGCAAGGTGTGCTGCCCTCCTCAACCAGGCATGTGCTTGATTGCATCGTGTGTCCTGCTTGTATTTGCCAGAGTTTACAAGCGTCTTGAAGGGTTGAATGTGCCTGCATGCAAATGAGCACTCCCTAATCTGCTTCCGGCCAATTGAGTATATACAGCTGTTCATGCTGTCTCATGTGAGCCATTGCATGTGCCAGATCCTGTGCCCAATCGCAAAATGGTGTCCCGTGTATGTGTGTTTTAAGTTGCCCTGCATGGACTGTCTCAAGATGTGCATCACTGACAACATGCAATACATAGTGCTGCAGATGCTGTCATCAATACTGCTCTCCAGCTGACCACAGACTGACATGCAGCCAACACACGTGATGATTGGCTGCATGCAAAAGTAGCTGCTGTCCTGTGGTCCTTGCGTTTACCTGTCATTCACATACAGACATGATCGTGTCTCTTTGAGGTTACAGCTGTTGAGAGAGGTTACACAGAGGTTGACAGAGGTTACAGCTGTTCAGAGCTCCAGGTTAAAGCTGTATCAGGCAAGCAATACATTGCAGTGATCCTTTTTCTCTGCACTGCAGGCATTGAAAAGGACGCTCACAGTTGAGGATGCTATTGAAGGCGTCTTCCAGCTGTCTTCTGAAAGTGAATATGGCGATGATGATGATCATGATCATGACGATAATGAAGGCAATGATCTGGCTCATGTCGGTTCTCAGCATACGCATCACATGTCAGATGACTACGACATCCCCATGGGTGCAAGCCAGAGCGCCAATCCTGCTTCAAGTTCAATAGGCATCAGTCATCAGGACATGGGTCCTGCCCAGAAACGCCCTCCCAAAGCTGCCCCTGTGCCGGCTCTGCATACTCAGCCATCCTCATTCCGTTATGGGTTGGACTCTCAAGCTCCCGCACTGAGTCACTCTCAGCAGCTGAGCATGAGCCGGCAGCATAGCGGCAGTGGCAGTGGCAGTGGCAGCTTGGGTAGTGGGGTGGGGCGGGGGGGGAGCTTGGTGGGGGCTGCAGGACCATCAAGGCTGGGGGCAGCAGGACAGGGCAGGGCATCTGGCTGCTCTCAACAGGTACTACCTTGCATGACAAGTCCTGCTTGGTGCTCAGACTTGGGACTCAGGCGCTTCACATGTGTTGCAATAAACAAACGTGCTGTTTCGTTGTTACTGTGCAAAATGCTTCACCACTGGCAGGGATGACAAACGCAAACAGGTCCATATTTGCATTGAAAACCTCTGCAGATATGGACCTGATTTGCTGAACTTCCCTTGGGATTTTCGCTTTCCGAGCTTTCAGTATAGTGGATGTACTTGAGCCTGCTCTGTTGTGCAACAGGCAAGTCAAGGGGCAGGGCACATAGCCCAGCTGGAGTCTTCTGGGACCAGCTGGAAACTGCCCTTCCTAGGGGCCGGGGGCAGTTTGGAGGAGACAGACATCCGGCTACCCCCCTTGTCCCCAGGGGCCTGCTTCAAGGATGAGTATGAGGTGCAAATTATTTTATACTGCCTGCTGTGATTGCTCTGCTCTGGTGGTAGAGGCAGTATAGAAAATGCAATCATTGGGCTGCCCCTTTGGTCCCCAGGGGCTTGCCCATTGCTCCCAGGGCACCTCCCTCAACAATGGCTGTAATCCTTTTTCTGAATGCTCTTGTGTCTTGTTGCGTTCTTCTTGCTGCATCCAAGTGCAGCTCCTGAGACTGCGGTTAGAATGGCAGAATAGATGAACTGCTATAATAGCAATGAGGATGACGCTCCTGTTTAGCACAAATTATCCAGAAATGAGGAAACAGCAGTACCAAATAGCTTCACCACAGGGAGAGGGATACACTACTCTTGCATACATCAGCCTCGAGAGGATGATGGCTGTGCTTGGCCTAACAAGATGCGCTACCCTTGCGCACATCAGCCCTCTTGACGATGATGCCTGTCTGTTGGTGTGTGCAGCTGATGCTGATCATAGACTCCCGGGAGCAGTACAGCAATGCAGGCAGGGAGCGCGCAGATGGCTTGGCGGGAAAAATCCAGGTCATCCGAGACCGCGGTATCTCAGTAGAAATCCGCGCTCTACAGCAGGGAGATGTGTTGTGGATTGCTCACTCCAGGTACCACGCCAGATCCTCGCACTTCAGCATCATGACAGCCTGTCAGGGTTTGTGATACAACCTGAGCAGAGGACCTCGCATGCTGTGCTGTGGATTGCTCCCTCCAGGTTCCACTTTGAATGTTTACAGTTCAGCATCCTGTCAGTGCTTCTGACACACAACCTGAGCAGAAGACCTCATCAGGCTTGCGCTGTGTTGCATGGCATATTGCATGGAAGCATACAGAATACCTCGTTGTTGCCATGACGCACAAGCATGGGGTGAGTGCTGTCTTGCATGCTAGTCTGACCCTGTACAGTATGGAGTTCATTCCTTCCTCCATTCATCTGTTCATTCACTCATGTATGCATCCATTTATTCACTTGGTCCTTCATTCACTCATTCATTCACTCACTCATTCATTCATTCATTCATTCATTCATTCATTCATTCATTCATTCATTCATTCAATTGTTCATCAAACATGTGCCTTCCCCTAAGGTCAGTACACATGACCGTGCAATGCAGTCAAGCCTCGCTGTATTGGCTTTGCTGTTGTCACAACACCTTTCTGCAAGGCCCACCAAAGCATTGGTGCTTTGAGCCAGTGAGGCGGTTGTGATTTGAATGGCAGCTGTCGCCCATGCAGGAGACAACCTGGAGTGGAGTATGTGCTTGATTATGTCCTGGAGCGCAAGAGGGTAGATGACATGGCAGGCAGCATCAAGTCAAGGCGGTATGACAGGCAAAAGTTCAACATGAACATGTGCGGCCTGTGCCACCTGGTGTACCTTGTTGAGGGCAACCCTGACACTCTTGGCAATGAGTCAGGCAGGCCACACCCTCTGTCTCCGATACAGCACATCCTCTGACAGACTGCATGCCAATGCCAGCTGCATGTTGTACAAGCCCAATGTTCAGCTGCATGTTTTGGCACAAGGAAATGCATGACCTGTTACGCTATGGGAACAGCACACTGTGCGCATCTTGCCAGCCCCTCCAGAACAGTCATGCTGTGATGGTTCTATACTACAGAGAGTCCTGCAAAGTTTGGTCGCAAGTCATGATTTTGGTATCCACAGCTTGCTTTCTATCTTGCGCTACAGGGAAGCCCAATGTATCTCATCCTTGGGCTTTTCTTGAGTCTATGCCGAAAGGCATAGTATTTTCTTTTTCTTTTCTTTCTTTCTACGTTGCATTGATAGAGCCATGTGATATGTGCTGCAAGACTGCCGTCCAAGCAAATCCCCGCTTGTGTACACATGGCAGGCACTAGGGCACATGTGATGCTGCCACAAGTAGCGACCTTGTTAGCGACCTTTTTTAAGTGCTTGGTGACAGATGTCTTCAGGCAAAGCGCATCCTGACTAGCATTGCTTTTATGGCCCATGGCTGTCAAGACTGCTGTCTGGCTGATGATGTCTGACTGCTGATGATGTCCTGTTGATGCAGACACCAAGGCTGTGAAGACCGGCACCATACAGACCCAGGTCATTGACGGCTTCCAGATCTTGCGCAGTGAGCACTGCAACCAGACCATGCTGCACCTGGTGGAATGGACCAAGGCTCTCAAGAGGAAGTACGACCATCTGACAGTGAGTGCCAGAAAAGGCCGAGGCGTTGCAGAACTACTTCTGTCTTCCTGATGGCAGCATGCTGTGTTCATTTTCTGTACGGCTCTGCGGACGATTGTCAATGTTGGCAATACACAGGACTGCTGTTAGCACATGTAGGGAGTACAGTGATCCTGCTGCACATAAGACTTTGCAGTAGTGACAGCTCAGAGTCAGTCTTTGGTCATGGTGACTGCACCAGCACTTCGGTGTTCAGCTGGATCTGATTGGCGCTTGCCGTGCCCAAATGCATATTGTCAGCCAATCAAGCGTCACCTTCTGCTGAAAGTACACCTCCCGGGATTTGCTGCTGACTGGATTTGTTACCAAGCACCCTCCTTCATGAGAACCAACAGCCCCAGCGGGCCTCAGCATAGTCTCAACGTAGTCTCGATGGAAGGTGTGAGCAGCATGTCAGCATGTGATCTGCAGAGACTGTAACAGAGTAGCTGACCTGATTCCTTGCCTGGTTGCAGTCCAGTCACCCCCAGGTGCAGAGGGGAGGGGACCCCCTGCCCACCCTTGAGGTCTTCAGGGCCAAGTCAGCCCAGATGCAACAGCGTACAGTGCAGGACGTGTGGGGTCTCATGCTGACTAGCGTCCCAGGTGAACCTTCCCTTCCTGCTACTACCTCTGCTGGTCTGCTGCCATTGAGTGACCCATCAGGGGCTGAAGCGTCTAGGCTGATCCCTCAGTTGAGGCTGTTGGTAAGCAACGACAGATGCTGATGGGCACCTCCGAAAGTGGATTACCTGTTCTGCTGCCATTACATCTGCTTGGCAGTTATTCATGCAGTCTTTGCAGCTTGGCATTGCCTCCCTGCTTAAAGGTCAGCAGAATGCTACCCCAGACGTGACGTTCGGGCTCAAGCAGGATCTTGACACACAACCCACCATGACATGCCTGCAGACTGTGCTGTTAGCTTTTTAGAATCTTGTGTTGTATGCTGCATTGCATGTAGAGCATCGGTGTGCTGATCGTGGATAATGTGCGGTTTCAAGGCTCATCTGCAGGTTTGAGGTAACAAACCAGTCAGCTTCCAATGCAGAAATGACTTGTCGCGTACAGGTTTTGAGTTTAGGTAATATGAATCAGGCAATAGACTTGAACACACTAGACCATTCCTTAATTAGTGTATCCTTGGGAGCATGTGCCTGAGAGCCAGTCTATAAAGACAACAGTTCCCCATATTGACTCTGTGCTGTGCAGGATGGAGTGGTGCCATGGCAGAAGCAGTGGTGAAGCAGTACGGCACCCCACTGCTGTTGTTCAAGGCCTATGAGCGAGCCATCAGGGCAGCTGCACAACAAGGGCGAAACCCAACTGAGGCTGCTCGGCAGCTGCTCGTGTCCTGCCAGCTCTCAAAAAATCGCAGGCCCATCTCAGCGAACAATTCTGCCAGAGTGTTTGACTCATTGTTTGCAAACGGATGGCAATGTATATAATGTTTGAGCGCATGAATGCAGAAATAGGGACCGTGAGTAATTGCAAACTAGCCATTCTTTTGACATTGGCAGTGTCATTAGTCTTCGTCAGACTAAGTGTACATCTGTAGCAGCACCAAATTGATGACATGCCTACAGAGTTAAGCAGATGGACAGCTGCGACCTTCTACTTGTCACTGTTTTTTGTATCATGTTTTTGGTATAGAAAACAGTGTCAAGCTTACAGGCAAACTTTGACAATGCCTTCCTCACATACAGCTCATTGTCAGCTTGTTCCATTTGCATCGAGCATGGGCGTGTCAGTAAATTTGAGCTTAAGTCGCAGGGTAGCTGCTAGCTTCTTGTCATTGATCTGTATTATGCTGCCATCACCATCCACCAGATCACTGATCACCTGTATGCAGCAACCACACACGCTCGAACTTAAAGGTTGGCTTAGAATGTGAGTTCTGGGTCTGACAGCGAATTTAATGCAAATTGTACTAGAACATACATCCCTGCACGGCAACACTTTGTATAGCACTTGCACAGCATGGTGACCATGCAGGGTGCATGATACACAGCAGTTGAAATGCTGACGTGCAGCTTGAATTCAATGTGAATAGACACGAAACCAATGCAGCTGTCATGATGCACTGAGTACACAAAATAACAGGTCAGAATGTCTCAAGACATACACATGTTCCAAGGCATACCTTTGTGAGGTTGTGGCGAGTTAGCTCTTCAAGAGGGCCATGCATGTACAGATTCTCAGCTCCATAGCTGACACTGGGTTTGTCTAACTGCCTCGCTGAGGATATGGCATCAATGACCTGCATTTCAAATCGGGCAGAGATGTGTGATTATTGGATGTAGCCCAGCAACCACCCAAGTGATAGAGGTTTTGTCACTAAGCAAATTGAAGAATTGGGGCATACACTAGGTTGCATCAAGTTGTGTATTGACATTGCACTGTCCTCACACATACATCCGCTGAGGTTGAACAACGCTGTAGATGGTTGGAACCTTTTCAGGCGCCACTGGCTGACACCGCATGGAGTGTAGCTACGCAGCAGCAATAAAGCTGGTCTTGCTGAAGAGCTCGATTGATGGTCAGCAACAGGCTTTGAGAAGTACCTGTTGCAGGGTCATGCTGCTTTGCACCTCAAAGGGCAAGCCTGGGCTGCATATGGCACAAAGAGGGTCCTGCTCATAGGCTGCTGTGTGTGTATAGATGCCATCTGTACCCACATACCTGCGTTGCGACGAACACCTGCTCAGATCAAGTACAATCTATCGATCACTGTGTCATAATGTGTCACATTGTAAACAGAGCACGTAGGTGTGAGATGCTATGGTGGGTGATGAATGTGTTGTCATTCCCATGCTTAATCAGAAATTGGCAAGCAGGTACAGTTCTTGATGACCTGCTGTGACATGAGGGGGTCAACTGCTTTGGGTGCTACTCAGGGCTGTTCGTACCTGAGCCTAGGGAAGACACAGTCCCCAGTGAATGGAAGAATTGCCCTAGGCAATGCAGGGCAGGTTGAGAGCAGAGGAGCTTACATCATGTAGTTCTGCATCTGCGTGCTGCACATGGTGACCATTTTGAGGGCTTCTAGTGTGCAGGCTGCAGCTACTATTGCGTTTGTGGAGGGGATGGCGGGGATGATGTTCTTGACTACCCCCTGGGTTAGCTGATAAGTCACACCCTGCATTGTCATGAGGCATGACTTGACACAGGCAACACACAAGTGTTTTCATGCATTACACATGCATGCTATCTGGTAGTTGCAATGCATGAATGAGCTCAAGGTGTATGAGACCATGTGAGTGCAGTCAAGATGTGTTATGTACTAGAGCACTGTACTCCAAGAGAACGGAGGTGATGTCGGGATATGGGTTTTTTGGATTGCTGATAGTTCTAGTTGAGTCAATCTGTGCCTGATGGGTGATGATTAGTGTCCTGATTGTCATGTATTTCATGCACCACATAAGACGCCATGGTGTGTGTCAGGACAAAAGTAAGGTTTGATCCACCTCCACACCTTCTGGCAGTCATATGTGCCAGCTCAAGAGGTGAATCATTGACATGCAGCTGCAGCAAAATGACAAGGTGCACATCTGTGTTGCTGCACATGATGAATGGCAACAAAAGCAGATGCGCATAGGACGATGGCAAAGATACTGTGCAGTTGATGAGCAGCTGGGCTTGCCTGGATGCCAAACTCTTGAGCTCTTGCTAAAGCATGCTCATACATCCACTTCATGTGTTCCTCAACGTCAGCATCAAACTCCTCATCTGGTCGGTCTCGGCCCCATTGTATCAAATGCGCATACTCTATGCAGTGTGCTGGTGACCTGCGTATGATGCTCATCCAATCACACTGTGTCTGCTGTGTACTCAATGTGACATGGTATTCCACAGAAAACATGCTTGCACGCGACAAGGCCTTGCATTGCACTGTGCAGCACAACACAGCACAGCATATTGACACATAAATGGGCAAATGCCGTGATGACAGAGCTATGCACGGCTCACCATAAGGTCAGAGTTGCAGCTGCAAAACAATTCCCACAGCAATATGCATGTGCCACATGTCCAGCATGACATAAGGTATGCGAGTGTGACAGCCTGGAAAAGAATGCAGACCTGGGTGTTTCAGCAAGTGTACAGAGTGGGAACTTGACTTGAGGTGGGAAAAGCCACAGCGTGCATTCAAAGCATGGTGTGAAGCCAGGAATGATGACACGTGCATGCCCTTTGAAGCCCTCAGTGCCACCATCAACCAATGGCTTGATTGAGGCCAGGTCTGGCTTGCCCTCTGAGTCGTAAGCTGCATGATAAACTGACCGCTGTCAGCACAACATGAAACTTGAATGCACATACAACGTGTCTGAGGAGATTGTTACACAGGTCTGACTCCATGTAAGGACCAATGCTTACATGGCATTGTCCTTATATTGCTGAGCTCTCAGGGGTTGAGATAGGTACACTCAGGCTGGAACAAGATTGTGCCAAAACCCACCTAGCAAGCTGCAGGCTACTTGGTTCATGTACCTCCTTGCTTCCAGAGAGTCCAGTCCCAAGATGATGACATGGAACTCTTCATAGAACTCTATAGGTTTTTCCTCTATTCTGCAGAAGTGAGATGTGACCTGCACACCTTTGACTCTGGCTTTCACACGCTCTGCAGCCACTTCAGCTTTTGGCTTGCCAACATCCTTCATCCTGCATTGCAAAGAGGGTTGAAAATTATGACATTCTGTGAGTGCAGCAGCGTGAAGGCACCCTCAGATGACTGCAGGCATACCTGAAGAGAAATTGTCTGTTGAGGTTGGACACATCAATCGTATCCATATCGATGACATCGATGTTGCCAAAACCAGTCAAAGCGAGATCCTTGAGTAGCTCGCATCCTAGCCCACCGGCCCCGACACACAGCACTCTGCAACTGTCGTGCAGAAACTCTCTCACAGCTGGGTCAGGCTCGAAGTCTGGTCCAGTGATATTGCCTGATCGGTTCAACAAAAAATCTAGACCCTTCCAGCGACCTGGCACATCCATTGCGGCTGTATTTTACTCACAGGCTTGGAGTGATCACTCAAGCACTGCCGATATCGTACGGCAGACCTGCGGAAATGATTGCAGCATACGATACGACACCTCAAGCGTGACGAGAACGCAAGGCTATCACAGCGTGTGATCACAACAGAGTGACATGTACACGCTTGCACAGGTCCTTCTGTCCTCCTCTGCACAAATTCTTTGCTCAATCAGGCTCCTTCGTCTTTCTCTCAGACTCTGTGACGGTCTATTTGACAATCCGTTCACGACGTCATGACGGTCTGCTGCGCAGCTCTACCTGAGGTGCTCAGTTTCACTTTATTTGTTCTTGGAAATTTCCGATCGGCATTCAGCTTATTCGACCGTGTTCATAGAGGCTTTTCAGGCGACAACGTCTCGCAAAGTCGCATAACTCAGTATAAGGCGCAGGTCGTGCAAGGAATGGGTGGTCATCTTCTTTGGCCTTGTAGTGCCGTACGGTGAAATTGCCGTTTGGCGTTCAGCAAGGTGATGCAGTAGCCAAACACAGTTTGAAGCGCAAAGAACTGGGTCAAGCAAAAGTAGACCCGACAACGGCGCGAGATAAGACCCCTGGCGAACAGCCTGGTACTCCTGGCAAACAGCCTGGTTGCGGCATGAACTTCTTCAGCAACATGTTGGGGTCGAACAAGTCCAAAGATGTAGCATCTACAGCAAACAACACTCAGAGTGGCACGCAGTCTGGGGGCGACTCAAGGTACTGCTGTCTGAAAATAGCTGTCTGCTGTAACAACAAGATCTGTATCAGCAGGAAGGATAACACACACCTGTGCCTTGTCGTAGGCCTGATGGCAAGGTCTCATTTGGATACTCACTGATGCGTGGGAAAAGACAAAGCATGGAAGACTTCTACCATGCTCAAGTATGCACAGAGTGCTCCTCTGCACTGTGATGCCTTGTATCCTGCTTGGCTTTACTCGGTCTCTGCAGCTCAAGCTGTACGAACAATCTCTCTGCATGCAGTTCAGGAAAGATCCAAGGACTGGAGAAATTGTTGGGTGTTTTGGCATATTTGATGGTTGGAACCGACAAACTTTGCCTTGCTGACATGGCTTTCTTCCTGCTCAGAAATTGATTAGAAACCCTGTACCAACCCTTGCAGGTCATGGTGGACCCAATGCAGCAGACTTTGTCAGGCAAAACTTGTTTGAGGGTCTTGTTAAAAACCCAAAGTTTGGCACAGATGTCAAGACAGCCTTTGGTGAGAACCTGCACAAATGTGCATCTTTAATCTCAATCAGCTGATCAGCAGTGGGTGCTCTCCAGACTCAGATGCTGCATGACAACATTCAGATTTACACTTTGTTCTTGTGCTTGTTTTTGCACAAAGTCTGAGTGCCACATGAGGGTCCAACACCTTCAGAGCAGCATCTCCAGCTTGTATTCACAACATTGACTTTATAAGCTCACCAAAGAGTGCACTCTTGTTGTGCATATGTCCATTATGTGTACTTGTATTCTGTTTACCTCTGCTTTCTGAACTCAGTTTCATCCATGCGCCAAGAATGGTGTGTGAGAGGGTGGTCATGCTGTACATACTTGCATGTTGCAGTTGAGGCCTTTGTGGACACAGACCAGAAATATCTTCAGGCAGACTCAGGTGCCAACAGAGATGATGGCTGCACAGCTGTCACTGCAATTCTGGTTGGTCAGAACCTGATTGTAGCAAATGTGGGAGACTCCAGGGCTGTTCTGTCTAAGGGCGGCCAAGGTAAGCCAAAGGGCTAGTCTGTCAGCTTGACTTGCTTTGGCAGGTATAAGGGGCATTCTAGGTTAGACGCTGCTTATATGACTGAACAACCAAATGTGTAAGTCAGACACACCACAGCATGTACATGGCTGTGTGCAACAATAAGCATCCTAAGATTTTTACTTGACACTTGCAGATCAAGTAAGATGTCAGCGTGAAGATTGCTGCAGTGTCAATACTGCTGCATAAACAGTCTGTACCTGCATGCGTCAAGATCAGCAGCAATGCCCGTAATGGTGTCTTTGTGACATGCTGTCTTGACAAGTATGTTTTGTGTTGAGCAGCCTTCCCTCTGTCTGAAGACCACAAGCCAAACCGTACCGATGAGCGACAGCGTATTGAGAGTGCTGGGGGCGTGGTGGTGTGGGCCGGCACTTGGAGAGTGGGTGGGGTGCTTGCAGTCTCAAGGGCTTTTGGTGGGTCCTCCCTTGCCCTCGCAGAAGGACATGATCACACCATTGGTGTTGTGCAAACATATGTTGGAATGGCAAGTCCAACTTGTCCCAAAGCATCATTTTGTCAGCCATATACACAACGCCTGCAGAGCGGATATGCTTATGCTGACCATAAGCTGATTGCATATCAGTTAGTGAGCTATGGGGCTGGTGGAAGCTGATCAAAGTCATCACAGAAGGCACATGCACACTCTGTCACTTTGCTTGGTCCAAAACCCCTCAGCAGCACATGTGGTGCACAGGTTAAGGACTTCACATTGGTCAGCAGATCAACAAGAGATATGTTTTGTGACATGTTACAAGCAAAACTACTAGTTCCATGTTTTGGAGTCTGCTGACATGTGTGGTGTGCAGGGGACCGCCTGCTGAAGCGCTATGTGGTGGCCATGCCAGACCTTCAGGAGCAGCAGTTGTCATCGCAAGATGATGCACTCATTCTTGCCAGTGATGGCTTGTGGGATGTGCTGGCCAACCAGGACGCTGCTCAACTGATCAAAGACATCAAGGTAGGAGCTGCCTCGGGTTTCAGGCATTATGTCATCAATGTGTTTTCAACGTTCAAAGTTGACATACTCAGGATTTGGATCATCTGCTGCTAAGCAGCTTGCCCAGCACATTTTGACACAGGACACTGACTTTCACTGTTCACGCAAGCATGCTACTTACTGGTTTCCAGGACAATGCTGGGGTGCTCATTTCTGCATGGATCCATGATGAGCTTGGTATCTCAATGTTTGCGCTGGATGCTTGCATTTGTTACAGGCAGACCTCGCATAGTGTGTTTGGTCAACATCACGAGCAACACCTGATTAGCTTTAGTGTGCATTCTTGCAAATAGTTTCAAACTTCATGAAGTTTAAAAAAATTGATGACGTGTCACATGCTTGTCTTGTAGGATCCGCAGCGGGCTGCTAAGAAGTTGACAGATGAGGCATATGCACGTGGCAGCAATGACAACATCAGTTGCATCGTCATTAGGTTCAACTTCTGAGAGCACTTGTTTTGTTTATAGTATCAGCCAGCTTGCAGGTGTCAATGATCAGCAACATTATGTGACGCAGCAGCTCATAATGACTCAAATCCTCTGATTAGTGCAATGCCTTAGCGGCACCTGAAAGCAAGAGCAAAGTCTCAACAAGCCGATGGATGGGCAAGTGTGGTGCAGATGCAGTGAATCTGCATTGTAACATTGGGTTATGTGCGTCATGTGATTTCTTGTTTACCTGTATTTTGCGTCATCAACTGTCAACATTCATTGACTTGCTCTCCAGTATGTACAAAATGTTTGACAGAACTGTGTGCTGGGAGTAGCAAGCGGTCATGTCTTTCTGAACTTATCAGACTTTGTAATGTTACTTGACTGATCTCTTGATGAGCTGCTAGGTGTATTGCTGATGCCGAATATGAAATTTGCTCCTGTGTGCCAGAGTTCAGCCACATTGAACACTGTTCATATGCATGGACCCGGACTGGGGGCTTTAGATTACACTGTGACTGTGTCCACGGTGTCGCAAGTAATGACCTAACACCTCTGAGTCCGAGTGCGTATGAGACATGCAATTCGTAGAACATATTTAATACCGCATCTTGGGTGTGTGCAGTCTTTGTAACGGAACAAGGAATTAGCATTGTTAAACCCTACCAATGCAGATGCCTCAGCCCTGCAATAGAAGCAGATTGTAACCTGTTGTGTCAGCAGCCCGGAGCTCTATGCTTTGGCAAACCACCAAGCCATGACCTTGTAACAAACTGGCGTCTGCAACAGGTAAATGAAACTTCACAGGTCGTAATCACATGGATAGCGAGCACTCGCATGCCCTTTGTCTGCTGTCGCATGCAGATTCCTAGATACAAACTTGGGCAAGGACTTTGTAAAAGACCTTATATGATGCACAATATATATCAAGGGGTCCCTCAACTCTTTAGCAGCCTCTAGCTGGATGTCTAAAACGTGTCTTGCCTGGGCATAGCATCAGTGCCTAACTATATACTATGTATTGCCAGTTTAATGTACAGCTGTGTTGGGCTAGTGTACATGTCGCAAACCCATCTGCAATTGGATCACTGCAGCGCAACAGTGTGATCTGAGTATCGAGTCAGAAGTCTTTTGACAGAGGGGTATATCAGGATATGAGCATCCATGCCCCAGACAAAATCGAGATGTTCATAGGACTGCTCAATCAAAACCTGAGCGACAAATTCTTTTGGAAGGGGACTGGTCAGAGCATCTATGTCGCGTGAGTCTGACAGCAAGTCTTCACCACCTGCAAGTCACACAGCCAACATTGACACCAGTAGTCTGCAACAGCAGCTGTCCCTGGGCGTCATGAAACAGCCCTGACATAGTCACAGACCAAGGGCAAGTGCTAGTTGGCTAGCCTAGTCACTTCTTGCAAGGAAAGCATCAGAACTATGGCAGCTTTTTCATGCAGGGGGCAGTAAAAGGGCATGATGGACTCTGCAGCCGCTCTCAAGGCTTTGGATGCTCTGCATCAACCAGCTGCTCTTTGCAGACAGGAACAATCATCAGAGAAATGACTTCCTACCGATGTGGCGTGGTCAATGCAGTGGCAAGACTTTCAAATTGGGGAAAGGGCTAAACACCTTGGGGTATCCTAAACTCCATACATACCTGAGAAGATGGCTATTGGCGTTCTGATGTCTTTCAGGTTGTAGATAGGAACCTCTTCTGAGCCATACATGTCCTGATTGCATGGTCTAGCATTGCCAAAGGAATCCACACAGTCCTTGCCGTAGTCGTACTTAGCAAACTTAGGGGTGTCCTCCACTTTCCTGCGTACCCCCTGAGCCCAGTGCACCATATTCTGGACACTAGTGCCTGCATCACAGCACGATTGAATAGTGAACAAACAATATGTAGAACAGACAGTAAGTATTCACGAATAGACAATCTGAAGCAGGTTTAGGGCAGAGCAAGAAACCCAACTACTGCATTCATCTAGGTAAGCTCTTGTCTCCGGCCAGGCTCACGCAAAGCATGGTTTCTCAGTCCTCATGCAAATTGCATCAGAGATTGACAGTTCAAAACTGGACATCAGGACCCAAAGCTTTGCACATACGTTTGTCGTTGATTTTGGCCTGATTCAACTTTTGAGGCTTTTTCTAGACGGCTCGAATCTATTTTCTGGATGGGCACAGGTGATGCAGAGTTTGTTTGGACAGATGTGAGCAATGTCTGCTTTGTACAGCAGTGCTATGACTCAGCCCATTGACTTGAGCCCCAAATATGAGCCTAAACAGGACAGCTGACCTGCAGGCGTGTAGGAAAGGTAAAGAGGGAGGCGGGTGATGTTGATGTTAGCATCATTGTAGCCACAGATGGCTTCTATGGCTTGCAAGCAGAAGGTGGGCGTCTCTGAGCACATCCTGCCGTACAAGTCACTGGCTGCCCGCCGCTGTGGCAGAAACTCCTTGGTGCCTAGCTTCTCAAACATCTGCAGCGGCAACAAAGACGGTGACTATCAGAGTAAATCAGAAGGGACTCAAGTTGAGACTAACTGCACAAGTCTCAACGTGAGTTGTGAGTTATGGCAACCCTCTCCTTCCAAGACATGCAAATGCAGATTTCTGTGTGATGGGACTCCTGTCTGCAGACACCTGTTGCAATTGCTCGCGCGTTGCAGAGCAGTTCAACCTGTACATAAACAATAAACTTGATGCATGTTCTGAACATTTGTGCGTGCAGCAACAGTGACCTGCCGCTGCTGACTGATGCTTTGACATGCAGCAGATGCAATAGCATGCAGCATCAGCAAGCAGCATCTCATGTTTCCTGCAGTTGAGCAGCAATGTGTCCTTGTGGTGCAGATTGCTGCTCAACAGCTTTGTGCATCACCACATGACCATGAACGGCAGCAACAGAGTGCAGCAGCAGCAGCAGCAGCATTAAAAGTTTAGCAGGCAAGATGTGATGACATACCCGGTCTGTCTGCATTCTAGCCATGGCCTCAACCGGCTGGCTGGTGATGTGACCCAGGAACGTCACAGGAGCCAGCATGATAGCCACATTCACCTGCACCATGCACAAATGGGTTCTGCACGGATGCCTTGATGAGCCCCATGGAAAAGGGGCAGGTAGTGTAAAGTGCCGTTCACAGGTTTTGAAGCATTGAGAGCGGGAGGCGATGAGTACGTACAGTATTGTAGGTAAGTCGCCCATTGTCGAGCAATGTCAGGCTGTGACACAAGAGCAGCACAGGCAGATGTTGAGAAGCAGAGGTTGAAAGGCAGGAGTTGAAAGGCAGAGCTTGAGAGGCAGGGCTTCACAACAGACAGCTTGAAAGGCAGAGCTTTGTCAGGCAGAAGGCAAATGAAACAGTATAATGTCATGCACCTTGACCTTGCTCAAGTGATGATCTACGGCAGCGCACACTAGAGAATGCAGAGCTGCAGAATCTTAACTTATCTGTATCACATCAGGCTGTAAATTGCAGACAAAACAGTGCACACAAGCCAGGTCATAAGGTACAGAGTGAGCACCTTCTGAGCGAGGTCAGGCTGTGAGCTGAGGGCAGCGAAGCCCATTGTGGTCCCTTGAGAGTGTCCCACATAGCCCAGGCTGGCAGCCCCTGTTGCTGCTAGGATGAAGTCAATGGAAGCAGGCAGGTCATAAGCTGCCATTTCGTCCCATGAGAAAGCCCAGAACTCTTGGTCAGATGGGGACCAGTGCGTGTGCTTCCTGCAGAAACAGCATGCACATTCATGGAGGGATGCTGTGCTCAGGCAAGTGCAAGTCAGCAGCATGGCTGGGTCGACTGGCTGACTAAAGGCTCTCGGGTCAGTCCACAAAGCTGGTGGGTTTTGAACTGTATGCTTCAATATTAAAGGCTGTTATGTTTCACGTTCGACGTGATGGATGCTGACTGTATGTTGTAGGCAAGTTCTCAACATTGCTGCTGCTTTGAATTAGCTGCATTAGCTTGTGACCATCAAACAGCAGAGCTTGCCTCAAAGAGCAGTCCTTGGAATTGCAGTTAGTGCATTTCATCCTGACAACAAAAGTCATTGTGCCAGTCAGTGTAGCATGTTGCATGCGAATGCAAAGCAGATTCAACTGATCACCTGCTGAAAGTATTTCCACGGACGTTTGGCATCCACACATCAAAGCCTGCGTCTGCCAGAATGTAGCCTAGGCTTGCTTCTGGGCCATTGTTGACCCAGCTTGCGCTGCAGTCCAGCAGTGCATGCTGCAGTAGTACAACAGGCTTGCTGCATGGCACACATTGAGCATGTCAACTTTATGCTGGTGGCAAGCTGCCTCAGCATTAGATCAAGCAATGTAAGTGTTTGCTCACTCAGCATGCTGTAGCTTGTGATCTGGCAGTCTGCCAGCGCGCATGCGGTACACTGAAAGCAAGTACCCATCTTTTGTTTCAACTGTCTGCTCCTCTAGCGGGTACCCTTCTGGAAGCACCAGCTCTGCACAAGCGTTATTGCTGACTCAGTGTGTGACAGCTCGCCGGGGCAGGTATCCGAGCGTGCTGACGAGTGATTACCTGCCATTGTTGCAAACGCAAATGGACCATTGTCCTGGGCGCTGCCAATGCTTGACGAGCTGGGAACTACATCAGCTTGTGCGTTGACTGCACTCGTAGATATCGCAGCTGCCCAGAAGAGCAGCCAGGCAACGTTCATTCAGATTGACGCATCAATGTCTGCTTGCCCTGTAAAGACGTGCTGTTGTTACTGCACGTCACTGTCATCGAGGGCGCAAGCGTTAACATAAGCAGTGACAATAGGTGCACTCAGAGCACTGTTATGACATAGGTAGATATTTCTGAAATTCGCACATATGCATGTCACACCCCGCGCCTGCGGTATAGTGTAGTGGTTAGCACCCCAGACTCTGAATCTGGTAACCCCGGTTCGAATCCGGGTACTGCAACTCATTTTGCCGGTAGGCGCAGCAAGTATATCTTTCTGTCACCCAGTTATATCTTTCTGTCACCCAGGTGCTGACCAGGAATCCGCCTGTTTTTGCGGGAACAAGTGCTGACTCATGGCGGCCAGCTGTACAATAAATCGGATGCATAGCACTCAGATCAGTGTGTCAGTCAAGGCATTAATGTTAATGTGTAGGCCGTTCAGATTTTGTTACTGAGTGAAGAGGTACTCGAGATCTCTAGAGAACAAATGTTGGCCACGAACGAGAAGCATCATTAACCTCATAGCTGCTTGGCGTGCAATATTGCATTGCATCAAGGCAATGACTGCATCAATGCACGCATTGCAAAGCAAAATATGAACTCAACACCGTTGCGGCAACCACAGCCTTGTGGATTGACCATCGTGTCAACGTAATACAGAGGACCACGTTACAAGCTGTCATGCCGAAAGCACCCCTACAAGACATGCATGCTGGTCTCGGAGCCACTCAAACACGAAGGGACCGTTTTGCTGCTGATGTCAATGCGGCCGTTGTCTGAACACTTTCTGAGACTTGCTGACGGTTATGTCAATTGGCGGCAGTCTCAAAGCGTTGTGCAGCAGAGAAACCGCAACTGTTCTGCTGCAACTCTGCCTGTGGAGCGAGCTCGGGGTTCTCACACGCATTTACCTGGACAGGCTCTTCAACGACGGCTGTGATGATGGTTGGGGTCTTTGCTTGACGTCCGACAAGACGGCAGCCAAGCAGTATGGTGCAGAGTTTTTTGACCTGCCTGCCAACATGCTGGGCTGTTTCGTTATGGGCCTTCTCTCGACAGCAGCCGTGCTGGGTCTCAAAAGCAAGAAAAGCTTAGCTATACTGCCAGCTTCACATCACTTCCAAGGCGAGAAGGAATTGCAAGTAGGTCTGCGGACTGGCTACTGTGGCAGCTTGACGACTTTCGCCTCTTGGGAGCTTTCTCTTCTCCAGTTGTTGATTGGGAGCAAGGGTGGGGACGGTGGACAGTGGCAACAATGGCTGTGGGGTTACATCATTGGCTTTGAACTGGCCTATGCATCCAATTTGATCGGCGAGCATGCTGCGCTGGGCATCCACAGATGGCTTCTGCCAGAGGGGTCACAGGGACCTGAGACGGAAGTCACAGAGCTTGAACGACCCACAGAGCCACAAGAGGAGGGGGAAGATTTGTATGGCAGTGATGAGCTGAAGGACACCCTTGATGACAATCACAACACCCAGCAACACAATAGACCAGAGACCGGGCAAGATAGAAACAGAGATGGCAAAGTTGAGATGACTGATCTGGAAAGACCTACAGATGCTGCTGAGGAAGGGGAAGATCTGTATGGCACTGCTGACTCACACCAGGTGCTGACAGCCAGCAGAAGTCAGCAGATTGGCATGGATTCACAACCTAGGGCAGATGTACAGAACGGAACACATCCTAGACATAGGGCACATGTGTCTCATGCAAAGGCTGCCCATGGAGCAGTAATCCAAAACAATACAAGCTTGAGTGCTAGGTTACCTTTGACGACACTCTTTTGTGCTCTGCTGTGTATTGTGCTGACGGTCTTGTGGATTGTGTTAGCCATAGTAGACAGCGAGAGGAAGCATTCAGGTAGACGGCAGCAATGGTTTGCACTGCTTTTTGCTCCATTTGGGTGTGTTTTGAGGTGGCTCCTGTCTAGGCTGAACACCAAGGAGCACCGCATTCTGCCCTGGTTTCCATTTGGCACATTTGCAGCCAACATGATAGCCTGCTGTATTGACTTCATCATTGGGGCTCTTACCAACAGGTATAGCTTAGGGTACTGGCCAATGGTCATTCTGCCAGCGATCAGAGTCGGCTATGCTGGGTCATTGAGCACTGTCTCCACATTCATTGCCGAGGTAGGAAACAAAATTTGGCAATGCTCATGTGTACCTTTGTCAATACAGCTTGCTCTGCAGCTCACCCCAAGCTTCTAGCATGATTGCGGTTCAAGTTCTGTATGTCCTGCATACTGCTGCCACATGACAATTGCTTCTGTGATCATGGTCACATTGTTGCTCCATAGAATGTGGATCTTGCCAGTGCTTCTGGTGTATATCTTGAAGAGTCATTGTCTTGCTGCAGGTGAGAGCTCAGCTGCAAGGGTGGCCTGAGAAAGTGCATGGTTACTTGTATCCTTTCATCACAATTGCAACTGGCAATGTTCTCGGGATTGTTCTGTATGGCTGGAGCGTGTGGAGAACGCTTTGATTGTGTACAGCACTGGTTATTAATGACAAGTCCTGGACAGCTTGCATGTGAACGTTTTGATATTGATGACTTGAAGTTCTATGTACTGTAGAACACATTTCGTGCATTTGATTGGCTCAGCGCTCATGTCTGTGCGTGAGCTTTGTTGTCACATTTTGCCAGTGCAAGCCCCCTAGTCCCTGCTTTTGAGATGCTGGCAAGTTGATTCATCACTATGTATTCATATGGAACGATCAAGAAATGCTACACTAGTCAGATCAAAGAGCCATTCAACTTTCCTGAACATATATACACACTATATACAAACAGAAGGAAAGCATGCCGAGGCAAACTGCACGCCATCACCCTGTGGACGAGCGCCTAGTCTGCCTCCACGTACTTTGACGACAGCAAGCATTTGCAAAAGTAGCATTATGCAACAGCCCAAGAACGCGCCCACGGCAGTTGCTAGCCTCTTCCCCAGTTCCAGCTCTACTGGCAGCCATAAAAACGTGCTGCTTGTCATCTGCTCAAGCTGAAAGAAGAACTTGCATCACTATGTACTTGCACCTGCATCACCGATATAATCATATGCTCTCACCAGCTTGGCTTCTGTCTGCTACAACAAGCGCGAGGACAGACAGCATCAGGAAGGAGCATGCACTAGCACTGAGCATATGCTACTTCATTGTGGAACCTGAGCCTTGCAGCATTGTTTCTATGGCAGCAAACATGCAGCAAAGGGGAGATATCAGGCACAGCATTTGAGTGTCAGGATGTGCTTTTTGACATATGCTAACATCAATGAAACAGCATATGCTCAAGCGTTGCACCCTGACCCAAGTATTCTGCCGTTATGTCATGCTTTACCTCCTTGTTGCTGAACGTTCGCTGCCATAGAAACAATGCAGCAATGACCATGTTCCATAAAGAGTAGCGGAAGTGGGAAAGTGGACTGTGCTACAACCATAACAGGGCTTAAGCTGTCACACAGTGGATGCAAAGCATGAATGAGACAAACATGCTACCTGCAATAATTATTTAATTATTATTATTATTATGCTACCTGCGGTGGTGACGCCGTGCCCTTGCGCTCAAGCATTCCTGCCTGTTCCTGCACCGGACAAGGCATATGAAGACCATAGTAACATATTTGGTAGCATGGACAGCCAGACAGAAGCCGGCCAGACAGCCATACAGACAGACAGTGCAAGCTGCATTGATTCACGTGAAGTCTGACCCCTCAGCAGAAGACCTACACTACTGTTCACGTGTTGCACTTTCAACAAATTTATTCCTGGGCAACATTGACATCAAGCATAGGCGATGTGCCATACACAAGGACATTGTGCCATGACACATCACAGTGGCATGATCAGCCAAGATTTACACAAGCCAGTGGTTCAGGATGACATTTTTAGTAGCAGACCTCCGTGAAGCACACAATCGCAAAACCAAACTCGCAGCATCTCACAATGCAGAAGCATGCATGCTGCTCTGACACTGCTAAGCTTCCATCACAGAATGAGACCACAAGACAGATTTTTTTGGACATCATAACTGTCTTTGATTTTGGCGGACATCATAACTGTCTCTGATCTAACAAAGTAATATTGTGGTTACCTTCATGGCTGTTTGCTTGGGGGTCTTGCGAGGCAGGCTGCCGGTGTCCAGCTGAGCCTTCACCTGCAGTCCCTCTAAAGCATGCTGCAGCAGGTCATCTAGCACTGCAATGCTGTCCTGCAGCCACATGTGGTTTGTCACAGCATGCCCACAAAACCTGCAAAGGACTTGTCGTGGAGCTACTGGGAGTGGTGATTGAGCACGGGTGACTCTCTGCGTTCTAGCATAGGGTCCTTGTTTGGCAAAGCATGTCACACGCCTGTCCCTACAAATGCAATGGATGTGAGGTGGCAAACCAGGATCTCACAGTATACATAAAACCTAAATCAGGTCTTGAGTTTGACACAGCTGTCTGCACATTGTGTGCAAAGCACCTGCACCATTGGAATCTGAGCAACGGTGCTGTGCTTGACAGCTAGCTTTAATGTACTCTTTGTCAACATACTCACAAATCACAGGCTGTTGTCTTGCCCCTATGTGTCAAGACCAAAGCCTCACCTTCTGCTGGGAGGTTGCAGGCTCAGCCTGAGGCACTGTCAATCGAGTGACATCTGAAGCTGCAGGACTCCAGGTCCTGCCTGAGGGACCAGGTGACAGCTGGTGAGCAGCCCCATTCCTGAAAGTTGGGCTCTCAAATTGATAGGCACTGGTTGGCGACCAGGCCTGCTCCTGAGAGCCTGCGCTCCCTGCTGTGGGCCCAGGGCTAGGCCTCACCTGCCCTGTGGGTGCTGAGTATACTGCTGGGGCAGTACCAGACTGCCCTGAGGGCATGGCCAGGTTTTGCGGCACCTGAGCAAACGACTGCTGCTGTTGCTGCTGCTGCTGCTGCGCTGGCTGCTGATATGACTGATAGCCTGGATGCTGCTGGTGCTGATAACCTGCATGCAGATGCTGCTGCTGCAGGCCTTGCCCTTGCTGCTGCATGCCCTGCTGCTGCTGATGCGTAAACCCGTATTGATGCTGCTGGAGAGGGGGAGGGGTGAAGCCGGGGGGCGCTGGGGTGAACCACTGGCCCTGGAAGAAGATGGGCTGGCTAGGCTGCCGCACTGGTTGGCCCGCATCACCGCCACCAACACCATTCATACCAGCATTGCCCACTACAGGGTTCCTAGGCTGCTGCTGTGACCCGTACTGACTGCCGCTAGCACTGGCATCTGCCATCTGCGGCTGAGGGTATACAGCATGCTGCTGTGCGTCATACTGGTGGCTTCTGCCAGAGGTACTGGCATCAGATGTGTGTGGCTGGGGATAGCTATGCTGCATGGAGAATGGATCAGCAGGGTTGGGGATGATGACATCTGGATTCATGACCAACTCCTCAAGGCCGCCCATCTCCATGTCTGTGTTGACAGCCATGTCTTTGGAAGGGGAGGTTTGGGGCTGGGGTGCTGGGGTGGGGCCGGCAGCAGGCACCTGTGTAGGCTGTTTAGCCTGAGGGCCTAACTGCCTTGTGACCTATACACAGACAGACTCCTTTGCAGCTGTCCAGATACACACATGCTATGGACAAAAGGAAACAGCATACACACACAACACATAGCGCTGCTGCAATGGTCCATTTGCTCAACCTCAATCAAGAAAGTGTGTGCTGTCATTGTGTCTCCTACAAAAAGCTACGTTCAACTCTATCCATGTGCAGGAGCAACAAAAGCACTGCTGAAGCTGACCTGAGGAGGAGGTGGCAACAGTGGAAAGCTGGACCGCTGTCTGCTCACAGCTGGTGCAGGTGCAGCCGCAGCTGCAGAAGCAGGGCCTTTGCTACTGCCAGCATTGACCACAGCAGCATTGCCTGCTGCAACATTGCTGCTGGCAGGGTCAAACACAGATGGTGCATTGGATGATTGCCGCCGAGGTGTCGTGGGCAACTGAAAGGTTGACTCTGCCCCAAAGTCCATCAAGTCAATCAGCAGTGCTGGGGACTCTGCATTGACACTGATTGGCTGTCTTGACAGCGGCAGCCGTTGACTCTGCAACCTGCCTGGAGTGATGCTGGCAGTGACTGGACCATCTAGCAGTTGATCAATGGGTACCCCGCTCTCTTGAGGGGTCAGGCTGCCCCAGAACCCACCTGCCTCTAGCCTGCCAGCAGAGGGGTCAGATGCCAGCTGTGGCACAGCACCAGAGGAGGTGGCAGCGCCGGCTGAGGCCCCAGGCTTTTGCCTGGCCACCCCTGCTGGGCTGCTATCAGCTGTGGTGGCAGAGGCTGGCTGGTCGGGCAATGCTGGCGGCCATGCGCCCTCTGCAAATTCCTTGTTACAGTACTTACGGCGGATGAAAGGCTCCAGGTCTGAGCTCTCATAGTGAGGCTTCTGACCAGGGCCAAGCTTGGCTTCCCAGTAGCTGTTCGCAGCTGCATTGCCAGTGACTGCCATGAAGCTAACTTGCTGTGGTAGCCATGTGTCCAGTGTGCATGATCTCACCTGCAACATAATGGGCGATGCTTGCACAAAGGCAGCCTAGGCACCCAACTGTGGTCGTGCTAGCCTGCTTGGCACACCTCAACTGCATGATGAGATAGCACTTGATCACAAGCATGCCATGACATATGCAACATACATCAATGTGCTCTGCAGTTTGTTGTCAGCAAGCAGCCTGACAGTCAGAACTTGTAGACAGACATCTGTCTGGACTGCAGTTGCCTGTAGATGCAAGATATGATTGCTGGGCTGTGGCCTACGGTCTTGGATCCAGGCTGCCGCCTCAGGAGCCTCCCCTTGCGATCGCTGCAAGGCATAGACTTTTCTTTTCGTTTCTTTCAAGATTTTATTGCACATGCCTTGGAGACGTGCACGCCCAGGCCACGGTGGATGCCAGCACAGCGCATGCAGATGAAGACGCCAGTGTTGATGGACGCCCAGCTTGCCCGGGCTGCGCTCCCTCCCCCCATACAGTCTGCACACTGCTTGTTGTGTGGCAAGTCTAGCAGCTTCTTCAGGGCTGCTAGCTGCTGCTTGTTCTCCTCCATGGTTACCCCTTTTGTCTCACCTGCATTCCTGTCAGCACAATAGGCATGTTACATCAAAGCTGGATTCTTTTTTTTTACTACAAACCTTGGACCTTTCTGTGGCCCAGAACAGCATTGAATGACTTGTTCCATTCAAACTCAGTATTCTCAGAATTTTCGCAGTCATTGTCTGTTGACTCCCCTGATGAGTCCTAAAGACAGAAATGTAAATCGATCGAGTGATACGACTGGCCATGCATGTTCACTTGTGCACTTGATGACAGTTAGGTACAGGACTGCTTGATCCCATGCAAAATTGGTTGAGGGCCACTAAAGCGAAGCATGCAAGTGCTGTTCCTTTGAGAGAAGAGATTCCATGAGTACAGTGACTGCAGGGAAACATCATTTATGTCTGTTTGCAGCACAGATTGTGATAGCAATTGGGAAGCTGAGCCCTGCATACCAGCAATGCAAATCTGCCATCCAAATCAGGCGCAGAAGCTGCATGTACAAATACATCCTGACATGATGAAGTGAAGATGTTGGCAGACCTTGCAGAAGATGCAGCGCTTGTTGATGCCCCATAGCCAGAGTTGTATCTGGAGCTTGCCTCCTGCTCGTGAGAGCCCTGCATGGTGCAGACCATGAGCTGTCATACAAGTACAAGCAGGGACTTCTTTGGTGCCTGCACCAGCTTGATAAGCAGCCTAGATGATGCATGCGTAAACAGACAGAGCAACCCAAATGCCAAAGGGTGGCGTGCCACTGAGTGCAAAACATCAGTGTCGTGCTGAAGCTACAGCAGCTATGCTTCAACTTTGTGAACTCCATCTTGGTAAACAGTCATGTTATCAAAGCTGCATCAAGACAGCACCTCCTCATGTGGTGCACAAGAAGCAGAGCAGATTCTGTTGGTGGGCGTGAGTGTCAGGATTACCTGCTGTCTGCTGTGCGAAGCATTGGCAGATGAGTAACGTCCCTCCATGGAGTCTGCCGAGTGCGTTCGCTGAACAGGACCGCTGCTCAGCTGCTCTCTTGAGAACCCCTTATAGACTTGCCGTTTGTTTGCAAATGCAGCCCTTTCTTGCTCTAGACGCGCTGTGTCCTTGAGCAATGCTGAGATTGCTAAAGCCCTGCATGCGGCGCATTGTGTGGGCAGAGAACTTTGCATGGGCATTGTTGGCCAGGGCAGGCTCAATTTCACCCCAGCTCAGAGGGCGTGAAGAGAGATCAGCAACTATGCTCTAGACGCTGGAGAAAATGGGTGACAAAGTGGAGGCCCGTCCAACAATTGCAGAGCTGTCTCAGAGGGCCAGTGACGAGCTTGCTTCAGCAAGGCTGTATGGAGGGTTTCAAGCTTTATGCGTATTCATCAACTGCTTGAACGTACTGCATAGATTGTGCTTGAAGATACAAATCCCTATCATAGCTGCCAAACTCAAGACATCAAGCCCACATGAGCATTGACCAAAAGTTGTGCAATATGGCAAGGTAGAGTTGCTGGTGTTGGCTTGTACCTGTGTCGCACGTTGACACCATGGTCACGCCCATCTGGCGAGGTGTATTCAAAGACCTGCAGATCTTCGAGCCTCACTTTGAGGTTCTGTGCATTCTCAACACACTGATCGCTCCCTCGCTTGATCAGGAATTCCAGAACTGTGAGTGCCTGCATGCAATACTGTGTTGCTTTGGTGTGAGCCAATGCCAGCAGACATTGACTGCATGAGCATTTTGCAAGGTTAGTCTACACAAGCATGCTGCAGGAGACACAGCAAGCGCACCTTGTAGACATTTCTCCATTTCATGTTTGGATACCCCAGACGGAACTCAACTACAGCCTGCACACATTGACAGATCTGCAGTGAGTGCCAGATCATGTAGCAGAACATCTACAGCCTTGACTGAGGCCTTGAGAACACCACTGCCTTTTTAGGAATTGTGAGCACTACTGGTAGCTCTGCATTCACGCAACACATTGAGAGCAGCATCTTACGTAAATGATTTCGCAGCCCGCGCCATCAAATGATGCATCTGCCAATTCATTCAGCAGGGTGCCTGTTGGACCCCTGCAACCATGACGCAACTCAAAGACTATACACTGAAAACCTTATGCGGCGGTTAAGGTATATTATCATCGCAGTTCAACATGATGTGCACGCGTTGCTTACCAAGCTTCATTGCGAGTGGCCTCTCTTGTTTTGCGTTCCAGAGCAGTGAAAGGGTGAAACCTGCCGTTCTTGATGGCAGTGATGTAGTCTCGTAACCAGGCGATGCTGTCTTTTGTTTGTTCCATGGCGTAATCTTTGAATGCAACCGGCCTGTTGTTCCTCAACGCCAGAGCCATTTTGCTTGGCTTGACCGGTTTTGACCAAAGCTTGACCTAGCGGGGAAGCAATACGCCGGACGGTTTCTTACACTTGCCAGATGTGTGCGATGCTGACAACATACTCTAAAGATGATAATATGACATTATACGCCGTCGAACAGCTGCTGGAAGGCCCTGCAAAGACCACAAGCTTCCGAGGCTTTGACTACAGCTGGCAAGAGCACATTGCATTGCAGTTCTTTTGCAATCCAAGGACCAAATTAGGCAACTAGCTTCTGATCGCCATAGTCAAACTTCACACTGCTGCAAATGTCAGATCATCAGGCAGCGACTCTGTGTCGGCGCTGTGTGTCGTGCTTGTGCTTTCACCAGCTGAGTGGTTTCAATGCAACCGACTCGATCAGGGCTGCATGCTGTCCAGGAAATAGTCGTCTGTGGATTTCGTCATACTCTGATCGGTCGAAGCAACAGCGCGGTCCAGCAATCGCTGTCATGACCTACAGGGTCTTCGTAGCAGCTGATTTACACTCTCTGTAATTAGGCTGAGGTCTTGATCACTACCAGGCAAGAAGGCTTTGTGTGTCACAAGTCGCTTGACCAATATGACTCAAAGGACGCAGCCAGCTGATCAGGTGAAAGGTCTGCTGCAAGGAGGCATGCAGGAACAGAGGTCAAAGGTGCTTCCGTGCTGCACTATACACTTGATGCGTTTGTCTAGTGTCATATGCAGACCCTTCTACCTGAAGCCAGCGCAAGCTGGTACTGGTGAATAACAAGCACAATTCACTTGTCTCTCATGCCCAGGCATACTTGCTGCTTTGCATACAGGAGCAACGGCAGCAGAGCATGGCTGGCTATGCAGCTGAGCTACAAGCACAGATAGCTGAAAAGCAAAGTCGCAAACGCATGGAGAGACAGGAAAGCTTGCGCCAGTCTCAAGACCTTTTAGCTCAGCGCATGGCAAGGCCATCTGGACTGGTATGCCGCAATCCCCTGGCACCAGCCTCTGGCTTTGATGCGCCATCATGTTGTTCATGCTCCAGCTTCAAAACAGCATGACCCCTGCCCTACTGTGCTGAGGCAATGATGTGACCATGCCTTGCCCTGTACTGCAGATTGAAGGGGCTGCAAACCAGCAGAACACACCACCAATGCAGACTCAAACACCCAGAGCCATGTTGTCACCATCATGTTACCCCTCATCTCAGCCAAACAGAGAGACTTATCCATCTGCCATGCAGTACCCTGATTCAGCAACCCCCAACTCCAATGACCAGTACAGGCCCAATGAGACATCATACAGCAGAACTTCTGCTATGCCAGACTATACCCAGACTTCTAGGCAGCAGGCAGCGCCTCAACAAGCACCGTCATCACAGCCTGCTGCCCCACGCTACAACTACCAGCCTCCTGCTGATTCAGACTCACCGAGAGGGTATGGCCCGCCCGTGGACTATGGCAGGGGCGGCCCTGATGCTAGCAGGGGCTACACTGGCAACAGCAGGGCATATGACGATGCCAGGCCTGCTGCAGTTGCTGGGAGGCAGGACTATGCCAGCTCCGATGCCCAGCCTTTGTCTCCACAGTCCCCCTCGGTGGCAGAAGCCAAGAAGGCTGCCTACCGGTACTGCCCTGCTTGTTGTCATGTACGCACAGGACACTACAAAGCATGTGCTCCTTGTGTTCTGCAATGCTAGCCAGCTCGATCACGTCAGTGTCATGCACAATGAACAAGCTAGGCTTTTGTTGCTGTGAAAGAAATCTTGTGGGTATCTTGTGCTACAAGAAGCCGCATGTTGGAAGCTTCTTCTGCCTGACACGAGGCCTGTCAATTGCCAGTGAAGTACTGTCAGCAGCATCATTATTTCAAAACCTGAGCAATTCGATTTTATCACCCAATGCTGCATATGATGTGTGATGTTCACAATGTATGAGCAGCCAATTGGTTCCTAGCATGCTTGGCTCAGCACGGCATGAACAGGCGCAGTACATTACAACCAACTATGAAATGCACTAGGCTACATTCCAGCACAATCATCACAAGACAAAACACCACAGTGAGTCACTCTTAGTTCAGCAGCATCGCAGGGCAGAGCTGGAAGCTCAGATGAAGGCTCGGGAGGAGGCCAAGAAGAAGGAAAGGGCAGACCGGCTCCAGGAGGACCTCAAGGTGCACAGAGAGGCTGCTAGGTACGACCCCTGGGGCCGGGGAGGGGGTGGCGCCCCTCACCAGTCACCCACTGGTCAGCCAATTAGCGACCTTCATCAGGTAGTCATGATGCCACATGCTAAGATGCCAACACCGCTGTAATGCATGACAGGTAGAGCAAACTGTACTTAGCCTTGTGCTGTAAGCAGTTAACAGCTCCATTTGTATGGATTGCATGACCATAGTGCAGTCCAAAGCACACTGCACAAAAGCTGTTGAACTGCATCCTGGAAGCGACAGGGCTACCTGTGGCTGCTGCCCATTCTTTGCTTGTACACCTGACCTTCCATCTACTCATTCATTGGGTCTAGCTGACGCCTCTAGAGGATCCTGAACATTGTGAGCCTGCAGATGCATGGTCAGTCACAGCAGCAAGCGCCAAGCCAGAGTGCGGCCCTACAGCAGCGACCCAGTGATGCCTACGCTAGCTATGACCAGTACAACAGGCAGCCTGCTCCTCAGCAACAGCCACCCAGCGGCTATCAGCAGGACCCAAATGCCAACCCCCAGAGACAGCTGTCAGACCCCAGGTTCTACCAACCTCCACCAGGGCATCAGCACCCAGCAGCCTTTGGCGATAGAGCAGGGCCATACCCAGACAGAGGTGGTCCCAGTGACCAGCAAAGCAGTGGGGGATCTTATGGGCAGCCACCCACAGGCAGAAGGGGTCCAGAGCCTTCTGGGAACGCCCAACAAAGCATGCCAAATGATGGGCAGGGACCAGAATTTGGCATGGGTCGAAGAGGAGCTGGTGAGTATGGGCGCGGCCAAGGGCCAAACCTTAGCAGGGGTCAGACGCCACCCCCGGCTCAGGGCACAGGCGCTGCTTCTGTGCTTGGGCTAGGGCAAAACAAGCTTCCACAGAGAGCAGAGGTGAGGATTCTGAATCACTCAATTGACCGAGGGGCGTATCTGTTATTCATTGATGCTTGTTCTGATCCTGCGCTCTGTTGTTGCTAAACTTCATCTCAATTTGTGCTGCAGAGTTCAGACCCTGTATGGCAAAATGGTATGCGAGACATGTGTCTGGGCACCTGATACTGCTGACCTGTGTCACTCATCTGTTACCCTGCGGTTCACAAATCATCCCTCAGCAGATCATGCAGCTTACATACATCAGTGGGCTGCTGTACTGTGTGTCAAAGCAACACTTGATTCAGCTGTTGCAACGGTCAACCACACGCGTATGTAAAGAGCGCTGTTGCAATGGTCGCAGGTGTATTTCAGGAGCGATAAGGCAAATATGCAGCCTGAAGAGATTGCTGCAAAGCAGCAGCAGGCATCTGAGCTGCAGGATGAGCTCAAGAAACAGATTGAGGCCAAGAAGCGCGTCAAGGTACACATCGTTTGGCAAAGGGCATGACTCGCAGCATGAATGACACAAAAAACTAACCAAAGACTAGGCTTTCCTGCTCTGACGCTACATCTGGCTTCCTGATGGGTGTGACAGTCTGTGGTACCATTGCAGGGCCACTGTTCTGCTTCAAATCTGTGACAAAACAAGATACTCAGCGCATGTCAGCTCAAATCATGTATCGAATGCACATTGCCTCCCCTCGGCTCACGCCCAGGTCAGCATGCAACATGATTAGCCGACAGACGCAACAGTATGTAAAGCTGCATGTTGATAACACTGACACACAAGAAAAGACAACATATGGCAGGCAGGCTACGATAGCTTTGCCACAAGCTCGTTTTTCTCTTTGCAAAGGTCATCAAGCTTGTCGTGAAAGTTCAATTGCAAAGGTTGGCAGGCTTGTCATGATACTTGACTTCCCAAGTCACCAAAAGTTGATTGTTTAGAAAGACTACAAAATATAACATGACTTGCAATACCAAAACCTGGTTGCAAAAGTCGTCAGGTCTGTTGTGATAGTGCAGGAGGAGCAACAGAGAAAGGAGAAGGAAGAGGATGCACGGGAGCAGGCTCGCCTTCACGCTGAGCAGCAGAAGCTGAAGCAGCAGTTTGCCGAGGAGAAGGAAGCTGAAAAGGCCAAAAGGGCCCTTGAGTCCGGGGTGAGAGATATACCATAGCCCTCCATCAACGTATAGGTCATTGTTTCATTGCCTATCATGCTCACACCCAAACATTGCTTGTGTTGCTACCACAGACATTATCCAAATGACGCTGCAAACAATACTTGTTGAGCCAATAGAGTATCACCTGCTTGACGACCAAAAGCTGAGCAGCTGTAAGCCTTAGCAAGCATTATTATCCAATGCTTCCAGGATGTACACAGCTTGAGCCAGATGAGTGCCTGTTTAACCTGGCCAGTGAACGATCGGCGCATCATGTGATATGATTACATCATCCACTGGAGCAGGTTAGCATCAACTCATCAGCATGTCTGCCACTTTTGCCTTGCTGCAGGCAAGTCAGCAAGTCCAACAAGCCTGGGCAAACGTGAAGGGCAAGGAGCCGCTGAACAAGCACGCCAGCAACCTTGCCTCCTCCAACAGCAATGCAGCAGACCATCTGCAACGCCAGCCCACCAGCAGCAACTCAGATCCAGCTCACAGGTCGACCAACGACACTGAACGGCAGCCAAGCAGAAGGGACAGCCGTGATAGCATACCAGCAAATGCGCAGCTTCACAATGCTGAGCAGCGTGACAATGCTGGTAACAGTGGTGGGGGCTCCTTTGCTGGGCATTCGGGCTATGGACAGTTGCAGGGCAGCTTGAATGGAGGGCAGCTTGCAGCAGCCCTGAATGCAGGTGCTCAGCAGGGGCTTAATGCAAGCAGCAGCCAGATGCCATTTGCTGGACAAGGTACTGCTATGCATGCTACACCATCTTCCATGCAAACGGTGCATGACTTTCTTTTGTACAGGGCATCTGAGAAATGCAGCCCCAAAAGTCTGCACCTAGTCAACCTGCTGAAGGCAAATGTACTGTTTTGTCTCCAGAGCACATGCTGCCTGTTGTGTGTACTGCCATGAAGGATGACTGTGTATCGTATGCTGCGATCAGCAACCAAACGGTGTCGTGCACATGCCTCCGCCCCCCCACCCCACCACCCACCCCCTCACCCCAACCCCCCAAGTTTGTGCAGATAAGCTGATGGAAACACTTGCCAGGATACAGGTATATAAGATGCAGTCCGCCTGTCAGGTGACTTACAGCAAAACATTCATATTAACAAGCTGTGTCATGTCTCTTGCAGCTCTGGCTGGCTTGGCAGAGGCTGCAAATGGGTCTGCAATGCTGGCAGCCAGGCAAGCTGCAGCTGCCCAGCTGGAGCAGTTCAGAGCAGAGATGGTGGCTGAAGCTGCCAAGATGCGTGCTGCTGTAGAGCGTCAGGTGTCTGTCTGAAGAGCTTTGCCATACCAGAAATATGCAATGTGTTTGCTTCCAGTCACGCTCTAGGGCTGACCTGTTGTACCAATTGCATTGTTTAGTTTTGTGCCACACGGCTAGGCGTGCAATACTCATGTCTGATAGTCAGATCTGGTGTCAATGCGCACTTATAAGTCCATCAGACAGTTGCACCAGCATGCAGTCAAGTCAGCTGTCATTCCTTGGCATAGCACCCCATTGTCTACAGCTTTGGCAAGCAGCATATATACAGATTGATGGTTTCTGGCGAACTAAGGCTTTTCTCCCACCGATGCACTGATGCGCCGACTGTTTTTGCAGCAAGCTGAGGTGGCAGAATTGAATCGGAGAGCCCAGCATGCAGAGCAGGAGAGCACAGCAGCCCGTGCTGAAGCAGCTGCAGTGAGACAAGCTGCGGCACAGCAGCAGGCAGAGCGTGCCATTGCCCAGTATGCCCAGGCTAGTCGTTTCACAGGCTTGCCTTTCCAGGAGGCCCAGACTGCAAGGGAGTATGAGCCCTTGCCACATTTAGGTCTCTCCAGGTATGAACGCCTGCAATCTTGCTGGTTTGCAATTCATTCAGTTTGCACGGCTCTGGGCCAGTACATCAACATCTACGCTGGTGTCTGCTGCTGTGGCTCAAGCCTACGCAGTTGTGTCAGTTGGGCACCTTGCGTTTTGAAGCGCAAAGTGGAGTGTGCAGCTCCAATCACAGGTGACCAGTTCTGATCTGATCTGTTGCTTTCAGGCCAGAGGGTCCCAGTTGGCACTCTTGCATTGGTTGGAGCTGCAGGACCGCCACTCATCAAACATTCCAGTCCTGTGGTTGACGCAACCAAGTGCAAGCGCCACGTACTGCCATGACAAAAGCATCTCATAGTTGATTTCATCTGTACAAGTTATTTGCATTGCAGGCCCAGGTCGCATGCGTCACACTACAGTGGTGCAGAGCCATCAATGCCAACTGGATTGGCCATGTGGAGTGCCACCAATCCTGGGGACTATGGAGCATCCCTGAGGGACTCGGCAGTCTTCAGGCGGCCCCCCAGCTCTGGGTCCTCTGCTCTAGACAGGTGAGCCATCACTGCATGTCTGAACAGGACCATACACACATCAAAGATGCACAAAATTGTCAAACACCAGTTGCTCAACCTAACACTCACTGTCCTTGCACAGAGGCCTGCTGGACTGCATTTTCTGGCCTGTGATTTGGCATTGTCTGCCTTGCCTTGCCTTTTTATACTGGCTTGGATCCTGACCTGGACTGAGCGCAACTCCATGTGTTTGGGGTTAGCTGATGTGTGCATGGCATACCAACCAGGCAAAGCCATTGCAGAGGAAGTTGAGTGCTTGACATGCAGGCTAGGATCAGGTCTGGGAGGGGGCTGGCAGCCAGCCCTGGACTCAGGTCTGGACCAGTCTATGGCGGCCGAGACCACCCTCATCTATCCCAAGGGGCGCCCTGCTGCCCCTCCAGCCTCATTGCGCCAGTCAGCTGGTAGCCACCGGCCTCAAGGTCTGCCTTTGTCCTGATGTCTCTTGGCCTCAATCGAACAATTTGCACAGGATTTTGTTATAGGTTGGTTTTGTAATTTTGCCCCTTGGTAATAAGGTTCAGCAAGGCCAGCGAGCTGGTTGGCATAGCAGAAATTCACTGCATCCTGACCATTTGCTGAACATGTTGTTGATGGCAGAAACGCCATGTATGCAGCCTACCTAGCCCAAATACATCAAGCTGACCGAAGCTAGTAACCACAAAATTGCCGTGGAAGTCCCATTATCCTGGGATGATATATAAAAAGCACTGTCAAAGCACAGTGCTCGACTTTCTTAGAGATTGACAGTAGTGGCTCACATACCATGCAATTTGGTTTTGTTGACTGTTGGGCGGGTGATATGCAGGGGCACCTGCAGCAGAAGCCAGCCATCCAGGTGATGAAGAAGGAGATGAGGAGCTGCAAGCAGAAGCCATTGCAGTCCCCCTGAGGGGCCAAGGGGGTGCTGCCACCCCCCTCACTGATGTTGGCATGCTGTTTGCTCAGAATCAGAACAAACTGAAGGCTCTCAAGGTAACGCTTCCATCACTGCAATGTACTGGTCAAATACATGTGTGTCAAATGCCATGACATGTGTTGTCTCCTGCACTGTTTGTTCACTGGACCACACTTCAATCATTGGCTGACCTATTTTCTTTGGCTGGGTTGGGCTTGGTGCCTAGCCCAGCTGGAAAGCCGATGGTGGGCAATGCAGCCCCCAACACAGGGTTATATGCATCAAAGCACAGCTCTCAATGTCGCTTTGTGTCAGCTATGCACATGGTCAAGGCTCAGAGTGTGCAGTATCATCTGCATAGGTTTACTTGTGACTCACAATGTGCAATGCAGCTGCTGGAGGAACAGGCTGCCAGTGGCAATGCTGAGGCGCTTGATGAGTTTCTGCAGAAGTATGCCGGATCTAGGGCTCAACTTGATAGACGTAGCAAGGACAACATCCCAGCTCAATATAGCCAACAGGATCTTGATCTGACTTCTGGAGAGCGCAGCATAACGTCGAGTGTGCGATGGATGAATGCGTTTTGACTGCAACAGCTCTGAAGTGAACTTGATTCTGCCTATCTGCTGCACATAGAAGTCACGTGCATGTTGTGGCAGTGTGCAGGCACCTGCACATTGGTCGCTGCCTCGTTCATTGACCATTCAAGCCCAATGCCTATTGGTACTCTACACATAAGACACTGTCCCGTGTTATAGCCACAAGTACTGTTGTGGTTATGCAGAGGTAAACCTGACCTGTGCAACGGCATGATGAATGTAGAGCACAACTGGCATGAGGACTGCGCAGTGCATTGACCAAATCACGACCGAATGCTTCAGCGGGCATGCACCACGTTTAAGCAGTGGCATGTCATCCATCTTTGGATGGGTGCTTCCACATGTTGCCACGATGCCAAAGCTACGACCTGCCACGCTGTGACGCTCGCCGTACGGCACGATCCCGGCGTACTTAGAGCCACAACGCCGCCCCACAATCAAACTGTCAGCATCTTCCGCTTAAACAGTTACCTCTGAAGACTCCGCTTTTTTGAGAGGTTCAGCTTAGTGTTGCAGTCGGTTGTCACAGTGAGTTTGCCTGGAATAGTGGCGTTCCATGCAGCTGCCGTTGTGACGTTTGCCTGACGATTACTGATCTGTTGCTATCTTGCTGCTGCGTAGGCTGTCAATATGGCCAGCTCAAGCATTACCACAGGTACCATTGGGTTTCCCAGCATCGGGCCCAACAGGGAGATGAAGAAGGCTCTTGAGAGGTTGGCGTCTACTACCTCGGCTACCTCTTTCGCGCGTCTGCTTTGAGGTTGACATTGTCGATGTAGTTGATCTTGGACGTGCTTGATGCTGAAATGTGCTTTTGCAGCTATTGGAAGAAGCAGCTCAGCCTGGACGAGCTGTTGAAGGTCAACGACCAGACCGAGAAAGATGCCTGGCAACTACAGTCCAAGGCTGGTAACCAGTCAGCTGTGCACTCTGGCTTGTAGCTTGTTCGTTGCCTATTCTACTCACATGTACATGCGCGAGCCGTTGCCTCTTATTGTAGGAATTTCCAAGGTTGGTCTAGACGGAACTCTCTACGATCAGGTTCTGGATTGGATCTTCGCTCTCGGTTTGGCCCCAGCTCGATTTTCCAAGCTGTCAGGCTACGACCTGTACTTCGCCATGGCTCGTGGAACTGAGGGAGCTGTCGCTCTGGACATGTCAAAGTTCTTCGACACCAACTACCATTACATGGTATGTTGAGTTCATATTTTGGCCTCTGCTACTTAATCTTGCTGACATTTGCTGATGATCATGAAGCATCCTGGAGTTTTGTGCCTACAGCCAGTTGTGTGATGCCATCTCCTGTGTACTTGCAGGTTCCTGAATTCAATGAGAGCAGTCAGCCCAAGCCTGACTTTGAAAGCTATCTTAACAAGGTATCTTGTCAAATCAAATCAAGAGGCCTGCCAGCACTCATGCCATATTGTGTATGTTGCACCCATCCTTGCTTTAAAAGGGCAATGGCTGTCTCGTTGCTTCCACCCCACACTTGGGACAGTTAGCTCAATTGGTAGAGCACTCACATCTGTGAGAAGGCTAAGGGTTCGATTCCCTTATTGCCCAGTTGAGATTCAGGGGAGTAGCAGCAGCCATTGCCCTGTGTTGTCAATTGCATCTTGCATTACTGTTGCTTGGAGCACATGCTGGGCTCACTGTTCATCAGTGTACTTGTGGCTGTCATGCTTTGGAGCTGACTGCTTGATATCCAGTTATACTTTGTAACTGACATTGTGCTGCTAGCTATGAGCCTGCAGGCACATTTTGCAAGGTGTTTTTGTACACCCCCGTACTTGCAGCTTCAGTCTCTTACAAGAGATATCTTCAGTTGATAGAGCTGCTTCTTTGCTGAGCTAGCTGAGAGTATCACTCTCACTGTTCAACTGGGTCTTCAGGGAAGCTGCTTGGCGTTGGTGGTACTTGACATTTCTTGCTGTCCAACCTGCACTGCCCAGTACCTTACCGTGTGCGTTAGTGTGTCTGTATTCGGATTATATGTTGACAAGCACATTGGTGCTGACATGGTGACACTGAAATTTTAGGTCAAGCGTGGTCAAGAGATCATTGGCAAGGAGTCTGCTATCCCCATCATCATTGGTGAGCAGTTTGCTTGTCACATGTCTGATTTTGGTGTTCTGACAACATGCTGAAATTGAGCAGCTTTGATGTTGATCTTCCCAAAGCTTGCACTCACTCGCGCGTGGTGGTCCATGAAATTGCGTTGGGTACAATTCATTGCATTGGTCCTGTACATGCTGCATCCTACACACATGTAATTGCACCAGGACTGCACTCTACTATGTATATGCTGACTTGATGTGCTGTACTAGGACTGCACTCTATTATGTACTTGCTGACTTGATGTGCTGTACTTGCTGACATGATGTGCTACGTTGTCTAGGACCCAACACCCTTGTTGGACTGAGCAAGAAGGAGGGAGTCTCCCGCTCTGACATGGTCAAGCGCCTGCTGCCTGCCTACTCCCAGGTCCTCAAGGAGCTCAAGTCTCTGGGTGTACCCGAGGTCCAGATTCACGAGCCCATCCTGACCATTGCTGATGCTGCCTCCCTGGAGTCAGACTTTGCCACCACCTTTGCTGAGTTTGAGAAGTCTGGGCTCTTCATCAACTTGGTGACCTACTATGATGACATTGGTGCTGCCTACCCATGGACTGTGAAGTGAGTCCACCCAATGTTGATGTTGTGTTCAGGAGTGTACACTTATTGTGGCAGATTATGGCAGACATTCCACATTGAGTATGGCAGTCATTACATTGTGTGAACACTACCCGCATAGTTTGCCGGCTTTTGCCATAGTCAGCATGTGACCCTGAACATATAATTTGCTTTTGATATCTACTGCAAGCCGTTTTCCTGATGCAGAATTGTTACAAGTTTACGTGTCTGGTCTCTACGCACTGTTAGTTTCAATCACAAATTGTCAGACATGCATTTATGCCTTTTCTGGACATGCCATTACGAGGCATGGATCCTCTGTGCCCACATGGCAATCATTGCCTAAGCAGGTTTCCAAACTTGCAGGTTGCCAGTGCAAGCCATTTCTTTGGACTTCTTGGGTGTGCCAGGATCAGCAGTGGCCTCCAAGACTCTGGACCTGGTTGAGAAGCATGGCTTCCCCAGTGAGAAGCGGCTGGGCGCTGGTGTTGTTGATGGACGCTCTGTCTGGTCTGACGGCGTTGTGCCTGCTGCTCTGGTTGCTTCTCTGCACAAGAAGGTACATGCCTGTGCTCTTATGCTGCCTGTTTTGTTACGTTGTTTTGAAGTTACTGTTTATTTTGGCACCCAGAGACTTGTATAACCGCTGATCATGCAGGCCAGGTGTGCTGTTCATGTTTACAACAGTCCCTAATGCAGACTGTCAGATTTCTTTTGCATGTTCTGTCAAATTACTGCTCTTTTGCTGATAGTATGTTGACTGCAAGTGGTGTGTTACAGGGCATCAAGAACATCAGTGTACAGTCAAGTGTGTCCCTTCAGCACCTGCCCTATGACAAGGAGCTGGAGAAGAATGTAGAGGCCAGCATTGCCGGACGCCTGTCCTTTGCCACTCAGAAACTGCATGAGATTGTGAAGGCTGCCAAGGATGCCCCAACCCTGAAGGATGACCAGATCAAGGCTGGCCTACCTGATGTTGGTAAGTCACCTTTTACTTGCCATATGCCTACCTGTCCATGTCTGTTGAAAACAAGCTGTGGCTTGTTTGAATGTTTTGTTCTGGTATACTGCTCCTGCACCCAATGAGTGGTTTCGCAATTCATTGCTTGTAAGTGTGCCTGTATTGCCTAGTTTCATACAAGTAAGCTGACTTTATGTTTGGTGTAGGCAACCCAGTCTCAGACATAGAGAAGAGCAAGTTCAGCCGGTCTGCCAAGTTTGCTGACCGTATCACACAGCAGATCAAGACCCATGCCTTCCCCACCTCCTCCATTGGCTCCTTCCCTCAGACCCCAGGTAAGAAAGATCCCCCTTGCTCCTGATTTTTTTGGGGTATCCATATTCATATGTTCAATAGCTTCAGTCAGCTGGAGGAACTCACAGGATGTCCTGACTGCATGTGTACTGTCTGCAACAGTGGCTCTTCAAGCTTTGCTTGGGAACTCGTCTGCTGCCCTGATGATCTCTTGTTTTTGGTCAAGAACCTCATATCTGACATTTGTGTGTTGTGTTTATGCAGCCATCAGGCGTGCGCGTCTGGCACACAAGAAAGGTCAGTTGAGTGATGCTGACTATGAGAAGGAGGTCAACGAGTACATGACATACGCCATCAAGGAGCAGGAGCGCATTGGTGTGGATGTCCTTGTGCATGGAGAGCCTGAGCGATCAGACATGTAAGCCACAGTCTTTTTCTCTGTTATCATGGTGAGGTGCAGTCTGTGCATGCACATGGTATTCGCGCCTCATCCATCCCTGCCCGAGGCTGAAATTCATGACTTACCTTAGCATGATTTACCTTAGGAACTGCAACATGTCCTCAAAAGTATAGCATGAACTTCAGCCTTGCGTAGGCATGGATCAGGACTGATTAACTTGCAGTTTCTTGCTACTCCTCTTGTATGCACATGCACAGCTGCGAAGCTGCTACTCCTATATTTCAGCTGCCTGGTGTTTTGAAGTGTCCATTGCTGCACTGCAGGGTCGAGTACTTTGGTCAGAGGATGGAGGGCTTTGTCTTCACAGAGCACGGCTGGGTGCAGAGCTACGGCTCCCGCTACGTCAGGCCTCCCATCATCCATGGTGATGTCAGCAGGCCCCATGCTATGACCACCAAGGAGTTCCAGTATGCACAGAGCCTCACTCAGAAGCCCGTGAAGGGCATGCTGACAGGTAAGCTACTGTTGCAGTCAGCTCTTTGCTCCCTTTCCTGTGCATGAAGTTCAGCTTTTTTTTCCAGTTGCACAGATGTTGTTTGCCTCTTGATGTACTGGCTCCCACCAATATGTCTGATGCAATACCGCAATCAGGCAGCAGCATGAGGGATCCAATACAATGCTGTGTCTAGGCATGCACTGTGTCATGCGAGGTGCTTCTTTTCTGGTTTGCATTATCAGAGTTGCATGATCAGGCGTGATTGGCTGAGTGTGTGAGTTTTGACTGCAGGCCCAGTGACCATCCTGAACTGGTCTTTCCCCAGAAAGGACATCACTCGTCAGGCCCAGGCTTTCCAGTTGGCTCTTGCCATCCGGGAGGAGGTTGCCGACCTAGAGAAGGCCGGCTGCAAGGTCATCCAGGTGTGTTCCTGTTGGTGGTGGATGCCTGCTCAGCAATCACAGTGTGAATTGTTTGGCATGCAGTGATGCTGGCTGTAGAACTCACTCCATCCTGGCATGCCTGCTCTGCAGTCATGAGTGTGTTTTCTTTGGCATGCAATGGTGCTGGCTTTATATCCCTCCACTTCAACGTCTTGGCATCCACCACCATGTCTTCTGGTTTTTGTAACCGCCGAGGTGTCCTGTCCTGCGTGTTGCTGGTCAACTTGCATTGTGACTTGTGCGGGGCGTTGCATGTAATGTTGTGGGCATATTGTAGTGCCTGACCTGCAAGCAATGGTGTAGGTGGATGAGCCAGCCTTGCGTGAGGGGCTTCCACTGAAGCAGGACAGGTGGGAGAGCTACCTGGAGTGGGCTGTAGACTCCTTCCGCCTCTCCACAGCAGTGGCCCAGCCTCACACCCAGATTGTCACCCACCTGTGCTACTCAGACTTCCAGGACATCCTGAAGGTATGCAAATTGGTGGCTTTCATCTCAGTATTGTTGAGCAGCATCATGTGTGAGGAACTGATGTGGTTCCGTGTCATGAGCAACTTTGATGCTGTGCCGGCTTTGCCCAGTTTGTTGGCTGTTTGCAATTTTAGGCTGTCTCATCGGCTGTATCCTGTCCTGTAACGCTGTTTATGGTCCAGCAATGCTGATTGTTCTAATTTCTTGTTTGGTTTATTGGCAGGCAATTGACAACTTGGATGCTGATGTGCTGACCATTGAGAACAGCCGGAGTGGAAACGAGATGATTGTTGCCCTTGCCAAGTATGGGTACAAGAAGGACGTCGGCCCAGGAGTTTACGATGTCCACTCACCTGTTGTGCCAAGGTAATTCTTTCCTGTTCTGCAAGACATGTGCAAGTGTATGGTCACCTGTGCGGCGACACTGTTGAGTTCAAAGATGAGGTAGTGTATCAGGATTTCAAATGGACAAACCTCATGTTTAAAAAATGCACAACTCTCATCACCTCGCTTGATTATATCGTAACTGTAGCGTGGAGTTCTCATCACCTCACTTCATGATGTATCTGCAGTGTGGAGTTCATGGTCGAGAAGCTGCAGAGTTACATGGACAGCAAGATTTTGAACTCCAAGAGCGAGCACATCTGGGTGAACCCTGACTGTGGCCTCAAGACCAGAGACTGGAAGGAGGTCATCCCATCTTTGGAGAACATGGTCAAGGCAGCAGCCACCATGCGTGCCCAAGTTGGTGCTTCAGCATAAATGGCAATATCTTAGTTGCAGCTAGTGTTGTTTTTGATGTCTTAACAGTAGTTTAAAGTCATTTTTCTCTGCCAGTCTGCTCTTTGCTTGTGTTGTTTTTCAATAGGTTGTACTACTGTCGCCAGACTTGTATGCACCCAGACATGACTTCGCTGTTTTGGTGCTTGTTCAAACGTTGCATTTGTCAGCTTTCGTTTAGACAGCAATGGTGCGTGTTTGAAGACGTGTAATGCAATAAACCTGTTTCACCTATGAGCAGACTGGTTGGTCTGATGCGACTTGTGACATGGTTGAAACTACACTATGACGTCCTCAGAAAGCTGCAATGTATGCTGAGATCAATTTATACTTCCAGCTACAGCTAACATTCGTCAGCACTTTCCTTTAACCTGGTCCTAGTCTTGTCAATGGCTGCAGTTACTCATGACCACACACATACTCACAGCTGCCTGCAGTTGGTCCTCGCACTGTGCGCATGTCTTGTACGCAATCTTTCAACTGCACTCCAGGGTGTAACGTTTCTCAGGCACTTCTCCACGTTGTCTACAAGACTTGCTGTGCAAAAATCTGATCAAGTGTCAACACGGTGTCTGCCTCTGCTGCCATGCCTTTTGAAAGACATAGAGTCTACCAGCACTGCTTCATATCAGCAGAATTGTATGCAATGTACAGTGTAACGGAAAATGTGGATCTGCTGATCCATGACACGTTGACGGAAACAGACAACTCGACTGCATCATTGTGCCTTACAATTTCTTCAGCGGGAACTGCACTGCTGTGCCTTACAATGCAGAAATTCTAGAGCAAACTGTAGGGTTACCATGAGCTTGTCAAAGGCGCTCACTTTGTGCATCTGCATACTGAAATAGTGTAGCTGTGCACCTTTTGAAGTTGTGCAGATCCAGCTTTGCCAATTCCTTGCATGCATGCGATGGACAAGGCCTCCAGCTGAGTCTGACTAAAGTAGCATGATGACTGCTATTGTTGTCAAATTGCCAGGCGAGCGACACATCATGCTGACAACTCACAGAGCCTAATTGCCTGCTTGAATGCCAGAAACCTACAGCAAGAGCAGCAGTGTGAGCGAGCCCTGCTGGCCCTCATGAGTCAGCAGACCATCAATGAGTTGGTGAATCTTGCCATCCAGTATGACAGCCCTGCGCTTGCACAGGTAAGAG
>JAABUP010001085.1_pt1 | contig 57757 bp, 69 predicted proteins | sample 5559201 | NCBI WGS metagenome assembly JAABUP01 (sample SAMN10711887, study PRJNA513373) | rock metagenome | isolation source: Antarctica rocks | place: Antarctica | reverse complement strand
GTCTTTGATAGCTCTGCTCTGGAACTTGTCAGAGTGAATCAGTGAAAGATATCATTATGCTCAAATCCAATGAGGGCAAGGTTTAGCAAGACAGTCATATTTCATCTTGAATCTCTGAGAGATCCCTGACACCGTCATGGACAACGCCACATCACAAATCGCCACTCGACGAAATCAACGAGATTCGTCGAAATGCCGCCGACTCGCTCTGGGTACTTAAGGTAACTCGTAGACGTATCTTGCCCTTAACCGCTATTATATAGTCTCGCCACTTATATGCAGCTTTAGCTCTGTCAGACCACCTGCCACCTGTCCCCCGTGACAATCCCTCACCTGCCTTGTCACGGTGCTACGTCGACCAGCAAATAGGCCCGACGCTCAGCTCCTGTAATCGGCGACGGTCGTCTGAGCTTCGGCAAAGTTGGGCTACCGTGGTCGAACTTAGCTGGAATAACTCGAGGACACGCGTGGGTGTAGCCGAGTTAAGTGCCGGTCGAGTAGCGTGGGCTAGAGATGCAGAGGCTATGAGTAGTGGTAACTATAGTGACTTTTTACTTTAATCTCGAATCGCTGGTTAAGCTGGTTGCTTATTGTCGGCGATGTTCGTCGATATTATCCGAGCTTCAATTCACGATCGTGACATGCCTGCACAGGGCTTCTGTGTACATGGCTTAAAGCAGCAAGCGTTGGCACATTTCAAGGTTGGAGTATAATGACGGAAGAAAGACACGGCTCGTCAGTCTAAGAGAATACTACCCAATGGAAGCTGAAGATGGATGATTGCTATTAAGGCCTATGATCACATTTGATGTCACAAAGTGTCACGTGGCTGATATGAATAGTTGGTTTCATACCGCTACGCTAGCAAAGCTAAAAACACCAATGGGAGTCCGACCTCCGGGAAATCCACCAACTATATACGGGTCAAGCCCCCGACATGACACAAAGTTAGGAACCCTTTAAAGACAAGATCTTTGATGATGAGTCCTACCCTTTATCATCTAAGCGGTGTCAGGCTGCTACAGTGAAGTTAGCTCAACAAACAACAAATGGCATATCCTTGCCTTTCCTTGGCAAACACTACGCAAGCAAATCGAAGCAACCTGCCTTTATTCCGGTCGCAGATCTGGGGGGAACAGGACTGCCTCAGACTAGTCTGGAACATCGACTGTCTCTAACTTTTAAATGGAGGTATTGCTGGGACCCAATGAGGTGGACTTCAGACTAGGACTAGAGGTGTGGTATCAAGAACCACGGTTGACATGCGATCCAGAGCTGGAGGCTCCGTCTCCATTTTGTGACTTATATACCTTGACACGTCTGTAGCAGCTCCACCCATATCACTCCTTCCATTTGCTAGGATGAGAAGTCGGCTGACCGGTATCAGTCTCTCAATCAGGGCAGGAACCGGCGCCATGTCCAGGCTTCTTACATTTGCGGCACCAAAGAGGGCATGATCGCATAGTGTGCCCTACTGTGCGGCACTTTGAGCACGTGTACTCCCTCTTGATTTGAACCAAACTCTGGCAGTCTTTGACATTTGAGTTTGAACATTCAGGCCTTTTCCCGTAATAGCAGGTGTAACACTTTTCACTTGAAACCCCCATTTTGAGGTGACCTGATGGTATGGGCCCGTTTGGCATTGGAGTCTGATTGTTGAGAGGGTTAGCTTCATGTGGGGTGGCTGGCGAAGAAAAGCCTCACAAGAGCCTGACCGTGCCAGCTGATTTTGACCAAAAACATAACTCTCAGCCCGGCCTCCATAGGGGCTATTTGGATTGGTGGGGGCCGCACAATGTCTTGGTCATATATTGCAGACAAACCACACCCCCAGGATCCCCAGTTGAGGCTCTAGCCAAACTGTAGCTGTTTGCTGGGGTTACTGAAGTCACCTGTGTAGAGGAATCAGGGAAGGGTTCCTTGAAGTTGAGATCCCGCAGATGAGGTAAGAGTGGCGGAGCTGGCGGACTTCGATAGCCGGTACTTCCCACTTGTGCCAGAGCGCTGGGTTGGCTCAGGTTGATCTGGTAGGGTGAGCGGGTTCCTATGGATTGATGAAGGCTGGGCAGAATGATCAAGGGCTGAGTGTGCTGGAGATGCCTGATAGTGTGGGGGTGCTTCACGTGGCCAAATGTGCTGATAGCTTGCTCTGTCTGGTCGGTGCAAAGAGCTGCTTTGGCTGAAATTGATTGGTGGTAGTCTGTAGGCAGGTCGGGATGCAGGGATTTGACCTGGGTCGATCCTGGAGTGTTGACAGAAGGTTGAGGCTGTGTCGGTCGCCTATTTGCATCGTCCACTTGAGTCTCGACTTCGGTCGATTCGGGTAGAGGGCGGGTGGGGATGTCCAGGCGTCGGTTGGGCAGCTGGCCTTGCCACCGGGCACGCTCCCCTGAGCTTGCTGGGTCGTCGTCCTGCTTGGTTCCCTAGTCTCCTCTAGCTCCTCCTCCTCCTCAGAAACCGAGGCGATGCTGAACAGCCTTCGAGTGGCTCTGGAGTCCACCGATGGCGAGTGGAGTAAGAGGGGCAACGGTTCGGGTCTTCAAGTGGATCGCATGTCCTGGGGAAGCCAAATGAGATCGCTTCCTGGCCGGCGGTGTAAGGGTTGCGTCTGTGATTGAGGTTGGCCGAAAGGAAGCTTATGATGCGTCTGACGCGTTTGGGGAGCCGCCTTGAGATGTCGCTGGGACCTGGGCTTCCTCCAGCTGGATCTGCTGGCCTGTTAAGGTTATGAATTGAAACCAAGATGGAGTGAGAGCGTCGTCATTGGTGGAGAGGATGGAAGAGTCGCTTGGAGGACCGGGTGGGATGGCTGGGAGTCGAGTCGTGTCGATCGTGTTGTCCGGGAATTTCGTATGCGTAGGAGTGGAGTCGATCGCCTGATGAGAGAGACTTGAGACGGTGTCGTCAAAACAAGATAAAGTGGGAGCGTCGTGATTGGCGGAGAGGATGGAAGAGTCGCTTGGAGGACCGGGTGGGATGGCTGGGAATCGAGTCGTGTCGATCGTGTTGTCCGGGAATTTCGTATGCGTGATAGGAACGGCGTCGATCGCCTGTTGAGAGAGACTCGAGGCGGTGTCGTCAAAACTGGGCTCGTCATCACCCGATGAATAGTTGTTTTCTTGAAGTCGGAAATGGGGGGCTGGTTGTTGTTGACATCGTTCGGGGCGCGGAAACTGCTGAAGGTAGCGGGCTCAAAGTCGGACAGTCTATTCCGTTGAGGTAACGAAGTGGTTGGTAGCAAACTGGGCTCGGTAGCTTTGGGATTGGGTGAGAAAGAGGGAAATGACCGTTTGTTGAGCCGAGGTGGCTTGCTGATGGTGAGAACGCGCCTAGACGTGGCCCGAGATCGATTTTGAGCGGAATTCTTGAGGAGGGGGACCCACCCAATGAGGGGGGCATGACACCAAACCTCGTTACCCGAGAGCGCTCGAGTTCGGCGGACAGGGACGGAGGAAGCGCGCGGCGAAAGTCACAGATGGCGGAGCGAGAGGGCGTATTTTCGCAGCGCGCCAGCCGGGCGTTGAACTCGGCCACAAACTCCTGGATAGGACCAGTCATCCGGAGCGAGCGAAGGCGATCGAACTCGTTGTCGAGTCCGCGAGCGGATAGATAGACTCGACGAAACTCGTCAAGAAAGGCAGACCAAGTCGTGAGCGGGCGGATACGGGCGAGGTTGTCAAACCAGACGGCGGCGGCACCGCTCATGGCGGTGCGGGCTTCGTCGACTCGGCGAGAGTCGTCGATGGATGCGAAAAACGGGACGTTGAGGCGGTAGTGGCGTTCGAGGTCATTGATGAAGGTCTCCGGGTTTTCGGAACCCGAGAACAGAGCGGAGCGAAGGGCAGAGAAGGGGCGGGCAGGTACGACTGCCGAGGGCGAGGGCGAAGGGACGGAAACGGGAGTCGGCGAAGCCGAAAGTCGAAGAACGAGCGCATCGAGCTCGTCGATCCGTGCGGACAAGTCCGCAGTAGTGGCCCCCTCGTCGAGCATCTTTGACGTCGACGAGGGGAAGGGGAGGTGAGATAGAGAGTCGAGTGTGGACTGTTGTCGACGAGTTGTCATTCAACGTCCAAAAGCCAGGATCGTGTGATGCGCTTGAGCCGGGACGACCGATTTGACCGCTATTCTGTCATGGGGGACAGGGGACAGGGTGGTCTAACAGGGCTGGCAAGGTTGCATACGAGTCAAGGCGAGACTGTATAATAGCGGTTAAGGGCAAGATGCGTCTACGAGTTACCTTAAGTACCCAGAGCGAGTCGGCGGCATTTCGACGAATCTCGTTGATTTCGTCGAGTGGCGATTTGTGGTGTGGCGTGGTCCATGACGGTGTCACCTATCCAACCCATACCTCCAGCTTGCATCCATCCTTGCAGCTGGTCTAGATGGCATCAAGTCCAAGACCCCACTCGCTGTCATGGCCAGCACTGCAACCAAACGGGAGGACCGGCTGTCAGATGAGGTGAAAGCAGAACTGGGCGTGACAGAGGGACTTCACAATGATCTGGAGGAAGCACTGGAGGTGTTGAAGGCGGATCCAACAATCAAGGAGGCTTTGGGCGAAAAGTGTGTCGAGGCATATCTGGCCCACAAGTCATTTGAGATCAAGGAGGCTAGGAAGATGACATGGCCTGAGCGGAGAGAAATGATTGTGACAAGCATCTAGACGAAAAAAATATAGGGGATCGAGCGGAGAGGAAAGATTGTGACGAGCATTCAGATGAAGATTGATGTAATAACTTGTCCGTAGGATGTTTCATCTTCTGACTGAGGACGAGGCGGCCATTGTCTTCCATCACAGTCGTCAGCTGTTGGGCTGATCGGACTGGCTGACCTGTCGAAGAGAGATTTGATTGGCTCTTGCTCGAGAGCATGTCGCAAGTGTAGAGTCGTTTTGCTCCTGCTTCACTGCTACCATGATCTTTCCTTCAATCAGAACTGTCGACCGAGACTCGCGTTGTATTGGTGAGACCTTCGGACCCTGGAAGCGAGGCTTCTCTATCGAGCTGTAACATCAGAATGATCATCTATCAGCGAGGTGAGAGGTCGAGTGCGCACTAGCAGGACTGGTTGCTCGGATTGGATAGAATGAATAAGCATGCCTCACACCATCCGGCGCTACGCACTCCATCTTCAGAAGCTGCATTGCACGGCACACCGGTCGCAAGCGTTATATGCACACCGCAGCCGAAAATATCGCTGGTCGATGATCACTAAGCCAGTCACACATCAATCAGCGGTACTGAAGCTGTGATAAGTAAACCACTCACGATCTCCCCTCAAGCTGGCGCATGCTTGATCGAGAGTACAATCAGTGTTGATGGCCCATGAAGGCATCACTCACCCGACATCGTCTATTGTCCCGTAACGAAGGCATACCACCGCCCCCTTTCATCCTTTGCTTCACTTCGCCCGCTCCTTCTCCTGTTATCGATTCATCGGGTGCAGTCAGAGATGATCGTCTCGGCAGCCAAGTGGGCAAGTCTCGCAGGAATCTGAAGACAGCATTCTCTCGTCCGTCATGAGCGACTCCACCCGTTGCTGCTGAGTGATATAAGGGTCCGACGGGAATCGGGATTGGTTTGACCGTCCACGTCCCATCTGGTATTCGCAAAGACCCGCCTGAAGTTTGCCGTAATCTCCCGGATGGACCCGCAGTTGGCAGGAGGTCGCCCGAAATGACGTCCGTATTTTGGTTTGAGGAGGATGTCTCGGCCAAGATGCTGCGTCCATGAGGCGAGTGCAGACATTCGGATTTTTGGCGAGGTCGTCGAGGCGTCCCACCTTGCGGGTAACCACTGGGTTCGGAGGTGGAACGCAGAGGCCCGGGATTATTGGAAATCATAGGTTGCTCATCGTCCAAACGGTGGTTTGAATCTGAGGACGAACGTATCCGTACTAGAAGGCTCGAAGAACCGACAGAGTGGTGAGAGGACGGTCGCTTCGGCGCGGGGATCAGCCCATCCGCATCATCTTCATGATTTGGCGGCAAACGATCGGACACTGCGAGGAGATGACGAGTAGCCGGGTCAGGATGGAGTGTAGGCGGAAGCGGCCGACTAGGGGCTTTCCGGTCTGTTGCTGTGAACAAGGGTGCACTCAGCTTTGCTGTTAAGACTCGCAGTTGGCCGCCTAGACTGGAAAGGAAAATGCTTGTGAAAGACGGTTGAATCGCGATTGAGCCGGCGCGAGATCCTCAGCTTGGACCTTCGACTTCGAGTCCAGTATCACATGCACTTTCCACAGCACTCGGTCGCACTGAACATCAGGGTTGAGATCACCGACAAAAGCCCTCAAACTCACCCAACTAGGAACACGTTGTTTCTTCGAACTGTCATAAACGCCCTCGTGATGATCAACCGAGTCGTCCAAGTCCTCCATCCCCCAATCATCCTTATCTTGAGCTAAACCCCTGAACGATCTAATGGAGCGACGGAGCCGATGCGTGTCTCGAGGTGATCCCAGGCTCCGAGGAATGTTCTCGCCCAAATCGCTGTGTCCGGATTCGATGACCAGCAACTTTGCGCTTTTTGCGCAGACTGGTTGAGGGTGTGAGGATACTGTCCATTTTTACGAAGCCCCGGTGGTAACAAAGTCCTTGTCCATACCTGATACATCCCGTCAGCAACATACGACGAGTAGACCGAAATCACTCGCCTTTAATGAGGTGTTCACATCCTTTGTATACGTACACCGAGAGATACATCCCCATCAATCTCTCTTTGATCATATACAGGTAGCTCCCACTTTGCCCTTCATCCTGTGGCCCATCTTGCAATGGCTTCGCAGTTTCGGGAAGGTCCAAGGCTTCTAGACGAATGTCAATGGACTGCGGCTTCTTTTGCAAGGAATCTGTCGTCGGTGAGAGAAACAGACTCGGTACGGCTCGTTCCGATGGCTCGGATGATAGGGATGTTAAGGAGCGCGAATGCAGCGGGCGGGTTAGTAAAGGGCCGCCGAGGTGAGTAGAGGTGGATAGTGGAATCACATATGACTCGGTGGAACTGGGTACTGCGGAGAGGGATCGGACGAGATTCCAAGGTCGTGGTAAGCTAACTTTGTGCGGCGAGACGGCAGGTGAAACGAGGTTTGCAGGGGGCGAAGCGACATTAAGGTGCTCGTCGGTGGCTGACAGGGGGCCGCAGAACCAGTCTGCTTGACCATAAGCGGCAATATCAGGAGTCACTTAGACTACCCACCATCAACCATGGTGGACCATTCTTTCGATCCCGGAAGGTGTCGGTGTCGGTGTCGGTGCGCTCTCTAGGTGTCTGAGGTGGCTCCGGTGAATTTGGTGTCGCTCGTGACCTGGCGGCATCGCAATCTTCGGCCTCACTTTCGGTTCGCTGTATGTCGGGCCTCTTAGGTCCAGGCGGGAGACCTTTCTCAAACTCGACCTTAGACTCTTCCTCATCATCCGAACGATCGTCTTTCTCTCCTTTGTCCTTCTTGTGACCCGAGCCCTTCACGCTCACGCCCTTCATGATACCCCCTCCGAGCCCACGCGGCACACCACTGTGCGTAGGGCATTCTTGTCCCACGACGACTACGATGTGGTATGGATGCTTGTCTTTCTATGGGGAGTTGCGGTAAGGCGGTAGTGGGTATCGGAGCGGTGTAGGAAGGAATCTCGCCGAGAAGGACCTTCAAATCTCCCTTGGGCTGCGAGATTTAGGTCTGCTCCCCGGACATAGCTATCATACAGACTCACCAGGGCGTCTGCCATGTTCCATGTCACGATGAAGACCTTGATCGCTTCCCTTTCAGACGGAGGCGAGGTCGAGCTCGAGACACGAGAAGCATCTGCATCATCCTGCTTCTCGACCAAGGCGATGCCCTCTACGTCACCAGATGGGTGAGACGTTCCTTCTGTTTCCAGTTGTGCGGGATTGAAGAGGGCATATAGTCGGTCAAGGACGTTTGAGAGGTCCGCATCGATCTCGCGGCTCGAGCCAGCTTTGGATGGCCTGGAGAATGGATTGAACGCTCGCATGGCGGCACTCGTGCCGCTCAACACCGACTGTCAAATCATATCAGGACCAACGATCCACCGCAATATTGGCTCGTCATCCCAGCGTACTGACTGGGCACCCTCGCCGAGCTCCGCTAGCACCGCGAGGAGCACTCAAAGGACACTGTTATGTCCCGCCCCTGCCCACCCTTCGTCCAGCCTAGCTGACGAGTCAAGAAATGGTCCTCAAGGCATCGCGTTATCCTATGGAAGCCTCTGATGAGGTTCGCAGTGGGTGATCTAGGACTCCTCCATCTGAAACAGAGGGTGTGGACATTGTTGACGAGCAAGACTCAAATCCGGACATCTCTCGTTTCAGATTTACGTAATCAGGCGAGATTGAATCAGAAGTTTCAGGTCGCTGGTAGCGCTGGTGGGAATACTTCCTGCAGCTTCCTGCTACGTCGGATACTCTCCTCGATGGCCGAATCTTCTGGCCCAAGCGAGCTCTCGCTCTCCCCTCGACTCCGATCGGGAAGCTCATTATACCTATATGCAGCCGCTTTCTTCCTTGTCTCCGTCCTCTCCGCCCTTCTCGGCGTATCTTACCTGATCTGCCCATCAAACGTCAGTCCACTCGTCCAAAATGCCTACTACGCCAAGCTGAATATGCCATAGATGCCGATGATCTCACCACTATGCGAAGAACATCACTACAAGTATCTCGTCCCCCTCATGGTGCCTACGACGGCCTGGTTCGTCATCGCCAATTGGGTTGGATGGGAATACTTCCGTTACGCCTGAGGTCGGACTTTGAGGTCGCATTGCCGAGCCGATATTTTCCACGGAACTGCCTGGTCAGAAACCAGTTTCATGGTCAAGCTTCTCGAGCCTGTGAGTGCAAATAGAACAGTGTGATCAGCTGATCAAATTGAAGAATTGGCCTATTCCACCTCTGTCGAGGCGTCGAAACGATACTTACAGCCGAAACGGATGACGGCTCCGTCACCGTCTTGCGCACGGTATGGCCAGCCATAGCGAGCCATAGTATGTACGTGTCCAACGTTGCGAATGCGAGCAATGTGAACATGTCCATGAGTACAGATATGAATGCAAGATATATCCTTTCTACGTAGCCTTTCTCGGCGTGGGAGAGGTAGGCCTAAAGCGGTTCCCCAAAGCAGACTGCCCCAAAGCAGACTGAGCCCTCTTTGCTGTCCCGGTAGAACGGATACTGCCAGCGTCATCGCCCTGTACTCCTCGCCCAAAGATCGATCCCACATGCTGCTTGGCATTGGAGACATTGCTCGACCGGCGGGAACGGGTAGACCATGCCCGGAGCGACGGGGTTTGGGCTCGAGCAGGTGTACGAGTAACATCGTCCTTGGCGTGGTGGTGATGATGGTGGCCGCCGACGACGTGTGCACCGTCGCAGCAAGCTGATCGGCTATCAGGTCAAGTCTTCAGGTACGAGAGTAAAGCTCACCCCTGACATTGTCGAGTCCCTCGAACGATGCGTCCGGATCATCCCCATCATCCCGCATGACTAGATCGAAATCATCCGGATCTCCGGCAATCGGAGCACCCTTGTATGTCCCCTTGTACCGATGACCGCCATGAATGGTGTGCGGGACCTCGTGACGGCGGTAGAACTCGTGAGCTACCGTACCTTGGCGCTTAGACAGAGTCGACGGGGATCGAACCGAAAGTGCCGACTGGCTGCGAGGGGGAAACGCTTTTGGGGTGGATGAATCCATCGTACGATGGGACATAGCGATGCTCCGCATGCTGATTGTCGGCGACTGAGGCACGGCGAAATAACCATGTGCAGAAGAGGGGGTAGAGCGCGAGGGCGTTTGGCGAAGGTTGTTGACTGCGTCTTTCCCGAAGCCGTCGGTGACTGAGGTCGGAGCCTGCTGCTGCAGTAGGAATTGCAGAGCCTGGACAATAATCAGTACTGGTGCAAACAGATTTGAGATCTACATACCGACATCCAAAGGTCATGCCGCTCCTTGGTGGGCGCTGTGATCTGGATCTCCCGTCCTGGCGTTGCGACCACGATGCTCTTCGAGAAGAGGCCGGGCGGCTGAATATTGAAATCGTCGATAGACCGAACACTCGATATGAATACGCTTTTGGCCGATGACTCGGTCGCCATACTGCTCCCAGGATCTTCCGATGACCAGTACAGCGTTTTCGTGTACGGGTGAACCCAGAAGAATCGGCGATGCCTATTGCCAGACTGGCCCTTCCCAACCACTCGGCGTGTGTACTTGTGAAGATACTCGCCAATCATGGTTTGCGTAATCGCATGAATTGTCGCTGGATCGGTGGCGCTGTGCTGCGGGGCTTTCTGCGGCGGCGGTAGCGCTGAGAGACTGCCAAGGGACGACATGGATGCGTTGTCGTGATGACCCGAAATGCTTGAGCCAGCGGATGCATAGCCATTGACTCTGACCTTGGCGGTGCGGCGTTTTGTGGTGTCTCGGGCTTGGAGCCCAGATCTGTTCGGCTCTTTGACGGGCGCATTTTGCGTAGAGGAGGGTTGGCGGAAGCTGTCCTTGGATACTTGACGGGTCGCGAAGGAGGGTGGTGGCATATCGCCAGTGGCGGCGCGAATTGCAGCGCCAGAAGCGGAAGGAACAATCTTCTGATTCAGCCGAGTGGGCGGGATTGTGGGACTGATCGCGCGGACCACGAGATCATCTGGAGGAGGTGACTGAGGCCGGGGCGGAGGGCCTGTCGACATTTTCTTGACAGCACTAGCGGGAGGCGGCAGGCTAGGAGGCGGCGGGAGGCTCATCGCTGGCGGTCGAGTCTTGTCGGGCTCGTCAGTAGACACAGGAGGCAATCCGTCAATGCCGGTTGGGGTGGCCTCCAATCCGCGATTTGATGGAAGACCAGAGACAGTAATCAAGTCCGATACCGATGCGGTGTCGGTGGGAGTACGATGAGTGGCCTTGTTACCGAATGAACCTGGACCGGGAGGCGCCTTGAGGAAGTCATAATTGGCTCCGGCGGTGATTTTGAACAGGCCTATATCGGTAGGAGGGCGTGATGGCGAAGAAGGCAAACCAGTAGTTGAGTCCGAGCTTTGTGGTGAGCCCGAGTGCGCCGCTTTGGCAGCGGGAACCTCGACAATCCTTTCTATGATGCGCTCAACTTCGACCGGTACCTCGATGCGCTTCTCGACGATTCGCTCGACGGGGACCTCGATGCGTTTCTCGACGATCCTTTCCACGATCACCTCGATGGGGACTTCCACGCGCTTCTCCATAATTCGGTTGACGGGTACTTCAATGACCTTTTCGACAATCCGGTCGATGGGTACTTCCACGATGCGTTCCACCTCAATGGGCACCTCCACTCGTATCTCGACAATCTTCTCCACGGCTACCTCGACGATCTTTACGACTTCGACCGGCACCTCGACTCGCTTCTCCACCATTTTTTCCACGGGCACCTCGATTATCTTCTCCACCACCTTCTCCACGATCCGAACCACCTCGACCGGGACCTCGACAATCCTTTCCACGATCTTCTCGACCTCGACTATCCGGTCGACGGGTACTTGAACGATCTTCTCCACCTCTCTGATCACCTCTTTCGGCACCTCAACGATCTTCTCCACGATCATTTGAACCTCGACGATCTTGGGTACCTCGACGTGCTTCTCGACGCTCACCGGTACCTCGACGATCTTTTCGACAATCCTCTCGACCTCGACGAGTTTCTGCACCTCGACGACGCGCTCCACTTCGATGAGCTTCTCCTCGATCTTCGGGACCTCGACGATGCGTTCGACCTCGACGATCCGGTCGACAAGCTTCTCCACTGCCACGATCTTCTCCACCTCGACAATCTTTTCCACCTCGACGATCTTCTCCACCTCGACGATCTTCTCCACCTCGACGATCTTCTCCACCTCGACGATCTTTTCCACTTCGATCAGCTTCTCAATCTCGACCCGCTTCTCCACCTCGACTAATTTCTCGATCTCGACGATCTTCTCGACCTCGACGATCCTCTCAACCTCGACCGGGACCTCAACCCGCTTCTCCACCTCCACAATCCTCTCAACACGCACTTCAACCAGCTTTTCTACCTCCGCAATCCTCTCAACCTCCACGATTCTGTCGACCGGGACCTCGACCCGCTTCTCAACCTCCACAACCCTCTCAACCTCCACGATCCTGTCGACCGTGACCTCAATCCGCTTCTCGACCTCTACAATCCTGTCGACAGGTACTTCCACCCGCTTTTCAACCTCCACAATCTTCTCCACCTCCACAATCCTTTCCACCACCCTGTCCCGACTGGCCGATTTGTGTGCTTGTTTTGCCGCGGCCCAACCAGTTGCACCTGTCCCAGCAACATTGAGGCCAATGACGGTGAGCCTACGAGTGTAGTCCTCATCGCCGCTGTCTTCGTCGGCACTGGACTCGCCTGCCGTTTGCCACTCTTGCCCGGTCTGGTACGCTTCACCATCGAGTTCGCTGATGGATTGGCTCGGCGTCATTGTCCCGATAGATTCCCGTGCGTCAGCGAAATCATCGGCATCTGTATCGGTCGCATCATCGAGGGACGTCGAACGTGTCATGTATCGGCTCAGACCACTTGCAAGCAGGACCGCGGACTTCTTGGTAGGAGTCACGTCGCCTGCAATGATGGGAGTATCGGGAATGGCGATGTTGAGGAGAGTCGATTCGCCTAGGATAGAGCGCTTAGGGGTCTCCAGCTGTGGTCCTGCCATTGACTTTTTGCTTGCCAATGTAGCGAGGATTGAAGGAGGCTCAAGAGATGGAACTGATGACGAGCTGCTCACGGAGGCTGGGAGTTCCTCGTGCGCACTCTTCGGGGACCAACCATCCGTCATAGTGCCCATGTCGGCATAGGCAGTACTGATGATCTCCATGTTTCCGCCCAGCTCGTCGCTGAGGGCTGTGGCAGGACCCATGAAACTCGTGTGGTGGATGAGGCTATCGGTTGATTGCATCGAGGAGATGGATAATCGAGGATCTGGCAACTCCATTGAAGTGTCGCTGTTCAACGACGTTCGCGATCCCAAGGCCAAGTTGAGAGCTTCTCCGCGACGAAGTGAGGGAGAGGAGGCGGAACTGGCTGGCGAGTTTAGGGCAGCGGCAGCCCGGAGACGCAACAGGTCTGGTGTAGCAGAGCTGCCGCTGCTGAAGCTCTTGTCGCCCGGTGTACCGCTAAGACCGGACGGAGTTCGAGAGAAGCCGAGCTTTCGCCCGATACTCGCAGCAATGCCACGTCCCCTACCCCTCCTCCCTCTTGTGGAAACCACTCTTCCACGTCCGGAAATGGTCGCATCGTCCTGTTCCTTGTCGGCCGGCGTACGCATGCCGATCTCGTCAACACCGGGACTCGCCGTCTTGCTACCGTGTTCGTTCGCAATCTCCGCCGTGAGATTTACAATCTCGGCCTTGGCTTTCTCCAGATTGCTTCTCAGCTCGTCGATCTCGTTCATGTACATATGACCGAGGGGCGATCTTGCGTCGATCCTGTCGGTAGGCTTGGACGGCGTCGGATCCGGCGAGTCGAAGTCGGACTGGTACAGCTGGGATGGCGAGAGAGCATTATCATGGACGTCGAACCCGGGACCTCGCTTTCTCGGACTAAGATCGGTAGTCCCAAAGACATCCTCGTCAGGCTCCGACGTCTCCATGCTGGCGTCGAGCATTCCTGGGCTAGCCCCTTGTGAGGCTGGACCTCTGCCACCGCTGACCTTTCGTAGCCTCTCAACGTTTAGCTCGCCGAGCAAGTCGCTCCTCTCCCGTTGCAAGCCCGCGGTCGCCTTCCGCGCCTGTGCCATCTCGGTCTCATGCTTCGACTTCAGCTCCTCAAGTAGTTGCGTATGTTTCTCCGCCTCGGCCTTGTGAGCTTCGGCCGTCTCGCGAACGTCGATGAGGGATTTGGACAAGCGAGATTGCTCGGCGGTCGACTTCGTAAGCTGATCTTGTAGGTCGATTTGAGTGGTTCGGAGTTCTTGGAGGTTGACCTCGAGGTTCCAGTTTTCTTCCTTGTACCGCTCTACAAAAGTTCAGCTGAGTCTCTTGCATGAGGTGCAGAAGCTGCTCACCGACGCTGCCCTCGGTGGCTCGCACGGCGGCCAAGAGCCCATCGCGCTGCCCCTCCCAGCCCTCTTTCTCCTCACCAAATTTCTCCAGCGCCCGATCACGCTCGCTCAGGAGTGCTTGCAGTCTCCTGACCTCGACCAACAGGTTCTGACCAATCTCGGTTGCGAACTCCATGTCGAGTGTGCGGTGTTGAGCATTTCGCTGACGGCGGGTTAGAGTACTGGGTGCTGCTGGAGTAGGCTTTCCCGCATGAGTTCTGCTCAATGGTTCATCCGCCGCCTCGGGCACCTGGACGAGCATCAGGGCTGCGCCAGAGGAGGACAAACCACTGACCTTGCCTCCAAGCTCTCGCATCATCCCCTCATTCTGGCTCTCCCAAGCCCGCATCGCGTCATCCAGCTCTTTCAGCCTCTCCCTCGTCCCCTCAACGACTTCCTCCGAATCATCATCCTCGAAACCCCTGATCCGCTCTTCAAGCTCCTGCTGCTGCTTCAAGATTTCCTGACCCATAGTCCCAAGCATCTGTAATTGCGAGCTCTTCTGCTCGAGCAAGGTCGATAAATGTTGCCGCAAGGTATAGCCATTCATGTCAGGTGAGGGTGTGCGGGGTGGCGGGGACGGGGATCGATCCATCTTGGAGATTGATCTGGAAGAAGGCGGGGCGGGGATGGGATGTGATAGATTGGGTCGCGAGCGCTGTCGTGGGACGGAACGAGGGGCAGGACCCTCAAATGGGTCCTCCATAATGGAGGAGTGAGATCTTGATACCCAAGATTGATCCCGGTCAACTATAGATAGACCCATCAGCCAACGCTCACCCCCTGACCCTGCAGCTTGCGATCAAACGGAGTGGAGGACTCACGAATCTGTAGTGCAGATACGCTAGCTACGTAATGTAGGTTGAGGCTGTTGTTTCAAGTTCAGTCTAAGGAACTTAGCGGCGAATGACAACCAGCAGGGTCCCGACGAAGCGCCGAGGAGAGGCACAATCAAGATTGATTGAACAGACACGCACAGGCCGTCATGGGTGAGAAACCACTTTTCTCGAACAACGCTCGCAAGAACAGTTCCATGTACTCACAGGTATCCTAACGGTCATAAATGTGCCGTCTAGAAGAGAAGAACGCTGAAAGCAAGACGTCCAGGAGAAGTGAAACGAACGAATTGATTGTGTCCTGTTGATTTGTTTTGGGACGCAAAACCACTCGCGCGTCCGCGAGAGTCGTATTCTAAATCTCCTAAATGAGAGGTAGATTTAGGTAGGTCGAAAGCTTTGCAGTTTCGTAGCTGGAATTTTGCCCTTGCCCCTTCTGACTGTCTCAGTGTCGAAACCGACAGCTACCTCTCGGCCTGTCGTTCACTCATCAATATGACCCTTGAGTTCAATCTTCCGCCCATTCACGACAACGAGGACGGTTCATGGGGTCCCAGCACGAGCACCTTACCTGTTCAATTCAAGGAGTAAGTCCTCCTCAGCTCTACTCGACGTCCTAGATCAAGTAGGCTGAGCGTACGCAGCATACCCTATGCCCCATTCTCCAAGTCCGACAAAATCACTCGTATAGCCGACTGGCATGATCCCGCCCTTGACGATGTCGGCCAGAGTGGTCGTGGATCCGGCCGGCAAAACTACTCAGTCTCGGCGAACCGCCGGCCTGGACGTGAGGCGTATGGGGCATCAGAGAGCAATGCTTTCGGATATGTGCATGATGAGGATGAGAAGAGCTTCTCTTTGGTGGATAGTGGAGGGAGGACGAGTACGAGGGCTAGGTTGCCTACGAGAGGTGCGAGGGGAAGAGGTTTCGCTTCGACTCGTGGTGCGAGGGGAGGACGGGGAAATGGTTTCCAGCCGAGAGGAGGTTTCAGTGGACGAGGCGGGAGAGGCGGAGGTCGCGGCGGATATACTGACTGGAACAAGGTGAGTTTGGGCTATTTGGAGGAAATCCTTCTCGCTGAGCTCCGATTGTTAGCCTCAAAGGGTCCGCGACTCGTCAGTCACGATTAGCTCGGACTGGCAAATGCTCGAGGAGATCGAATTTATTCGCTTGGCAAAGCTGAACCTGAGTGTGGACCAACCAGAGGAGCTGTGAGCGGCTGTTTCCCACATGTCTTTTCAACGCTAATGACGGGACGCAGCGAGTCGCACGGTACGATCCAAGGGTACGATAAGGGATTCGACCGGATCAATACCCGCAAGGAGAAGCCCCTCGAAATCCTCGACCGGGTACGGTACAATGCCTCGACCAGCGACGATCCGATTATTGCTAAAGTAAAGACCCTCGTTCATACACGCGAGCCCGCTGACCCTTCCCAGCTGGCTGAGAAGAAAGCCGCTCATATCTTCGCGACCGACTCCATCCTCTCCGTTCTGATGTGTGCACCCCGCTCCATCAACTCATGGGATCTCGTTCTAGACCGGCGAGGCGATCAGCTGTTCTTGGACAAGCGCGATGGGGGATCCTTCGATTACATTACAGTCAACGAGAACGCCGCGGAACCTCCGGCAGACTCCGAGGACACATCCAATATCAATTCAGCGGCATCCCTTTCCCTCGAAGCTACCTACATCAATCAGAACTTCTCGTCCCAGGTCATTCAGGATACCACCAAAGCCTTCACTCCGAATCAAAACCCCTTCTACTCGCCGGAGGAGGAGACGGAACCACTGGCTTCTTGTCTCTACCGTTACAGGAAGTTCGACCTTTCGGTGAGCGAGGATGAGGTCATGGACCTAGTGGTGAGGACGGAAGTGGACGCATACATGGGGAAACAGGACTCCCTTCTCACCGTCAAGGCGCTCAACGAGTTTGACCCTCGAGCCCAGGGCGGTGCCGGAAAACCCTTGGACTGGAGAAAGAACTTCGACATCCAGAAAGGCGCGATTGTCGCTTCGGAGATGAAAAACAACAGTGCCAAGCTGGCGCGATGGGCGGTACAGGGTGTTCTCGCTGGCGTTGATCAGATGAAGATGGGGTACGCCTCCTACCCACACCTCACTGTACATATTCGCTGATCCGGGGCCATAGCTACATCTCTCGCGCCAACCCACGCGATGCCCAGCGACACGTCATCGTTGGCGTCCAATCCTACAAACCCCTCGATTTTGCGCGACAGATGAACGTCTCTCTCCCCAACGGGTGGGGTATCGTCCGAACCATAGCAGATCTCGTCCTCAAGCAGCCCGACGGAAAGTATGTACTCGTGAAGGATCCTAACAATGTGAGTCGTTGTTCGATGTGAGGAGATCGAGGGCTGATGGGTATGTAGCCGATCATCAGGCTGTACAAGGTTCCTGTGGACGCTTTCGAGGCGGGAGATGAGGAGGAGGATCTCGACGGACAGGAATAGATGGCATCTGCCTTACTGCATTTCATGCGTAGACATGCACATGTGCGCATGAAACCGAGTGGGGCACTTTAGCTGGTTGACAGTCGTCCAGTAATTTGATATGCAAATTAGCTCCGTGAAAGCGGGGATGCTACCAACTAGGCAGGCGAAAGGGGTCCGCTACGAGTAGCCTTCATCAGCTCTGATGCCGTGTCACGTGTTTTTTTGTTTCATGGCAAACCAGTTTATGATATGTCTGAAAGGTCCAAGCTTACCTTCTTGATTCCACTGCCAAAAACGCAGCATTTCTTCGGTCTTTCCAAAATGACCGAGCTAGAAGCACCCGCCTCTTCGTCGAGTAAGCGGGTCCGCGACGATGACGGGGATAGTGTCTTGGAGATGCCGCCAGCGGATATAGATGACAGCTCGGACGAGGAGATTGGACCGATGCCTGTCCCCGGCGCCGATGGCACGGAGGTCAAGGTCACAAATGGTAGAAGAAAGAAGCGCGCTGGCAAGTGTTGAGACAATCATATCTCTTCATAGCTGAGGCGTAGGTAGTCCTACCACATGAACGACTATACCTTGATCATCTACCGGATACCGACCGATATTCCAAGTCTTTCATGCATCGAGATGGCGTCAACTATGTAGCAGTCACTCGGTGAGATCATGGTTACCGTTGTGAGCTGCCCCAGCTGATCCAGTCGACCTTGCAGAACCGGTTTTGTGGTGACAACTTCTTTGGACGGACACCTCAAACTGTGGAAGAAGCAAGAGCAAGGTATCGAATTTGTCAAGCACTATCGGACGTCCCTCAAAGCGATTGTCGGGATCAGTGCGAGTGATGATGGGAAGCTGGTCGCGACTGTAAGCGAGGGTGGGGAAGGACGGGTGTTCGATGTCGTCAATTTTGGTGGATTGCATCTCCTCCTCCTTGTACGAGGTGCGCTGACCGTGGATAGATATGATCAACATCCTAAAATTCCCATACACCCCCAAAGCCTGCTGCTGGGTGCACGAGCCGGGAGCAGGACAGACGTTGCTGGCGGTATCGGATGTTGGCTCGACTGTGATCCGGATATACGATGGACGAGGGGATGGACAGCCCTTGTTCGAGCTGGACAAGCTCCATCGATCGCCCGTCCATCTTATGGTGGTGAGCACCCTCTCGCTCGCACGAATACCCGATATTCACAGACTGTGCAGTACTCGTCCAGATATGATTGCGTCGTCTCGGCGGACGAGGAGGGATTCGTGGAGTACTGGCAACCTAGCGAGCCATGGGGACTGCCTACATTACCTGGATTGTGGCAGTACAAATCCTCCACCGATCTGTATCACTTCAAAAAGGTAAAGTGAAACTCGTCCATCCTCCTACATCTACCCATAGCAATATCACCATTCGATGGTCACGTTCGAATTGGAATGAGAGCTGATGCTTGGTAGACCAAAACCATTCCTACCTCCCTCACTTTCTCCCCAGACTCATCCCACTTCGCTTGCTTGGCACTTCCCTCCCGCGCCGTCCACATATTCAACTTCCATACTGCCAAACTTACCAGAACGTATGACGAATCCCTCACCGCGATATCCGAGATGCAGCAGGCGGGAACGGCGGGGTATAAGCTCGATGATATGGACTTCGGACGGCGGATAGCGGGGGAGAGGGAGCTGGAGAGGAATGAGAGCGGGCCGGGCGGAGCGCTTCGAACGGCGAGCGCTGTGTGGGACGAGAGCGGGAATCTCCTGCTGTATCCAACAATGTTGGGCATCAAAGGTGAGCTGCATTCTAGGATCCAGCTAATGGTAGTGATCAATACGGTGACCAACAAGGTCGCACGGATTCTGGGAAAAGACGAATCACTGCGATTTCTCAATCTCGCGCTTTATCAGGGTGCGCCAGCGAAGAAGGGCGTGACGACTTTAGCGATGGCTGCTTCGGCGAATCCCCTCATACAGGACAAGGCAGCACGAGATCCACAGCTTTTCTGCACGGCGTACAAGAAGCAAAGATTCTACCTCTTTGGAAGGGGAGGAGAGTGAGTGCGAGATATCCTTCTTCGGGTGTCTACTGATCACGAGAACAGGGAAGGGAAAGGCGGCGATCGCGACGTGTTCAACGAAAGACCAACACGCGAAGATCAGTCAGTCGCGGTTGCGCCAGCAGAGGAGAAGGCGGCTCTCGCTACGAGCTGCACAATACACACATCTATGGGTGACATCGTATGTCACCAAACCTAAACTGATAGTCGCGCTTTGCTAATTTGCGACCGTAGCACCTCAAATTATTCCAGCAATATGCACCGAAGAGCGTCGAAAACTTCTGCAATCTGGCTCGAAATGGTCTGTGAAGTCGCTCTTTGATGTCTGGAATGTGTAATGACATCCCCCTCAGGTTATTATAATGGTATTCTGTTTCATCGGATCATCAAGAAATTCGTATGTTTAGCCTCACCGATGTTATCATTACTGACTGCCTTCGTGTGATAGATGCTCCAAACGGGCGATCCACTCGGTACGAATCTTGACCATGATGAATCAAAGATCGCCGATGACAAACCACAGGAGACGGGACCGGCGGCGAATCTATGTGGGGCGGAAACTTTGAGGATGAGTTCTCGCCCAAAGCGCGTTTCGATCGGCCATACAATTTGGCAATGGCTAACGCAGGTGAGGTTGGTTCCACAATCGGGCGATGCGTTGTTGAACCTCCCACAGGACCTGGGACCAACGGCAGTCAGTTTTTCATTACCACAGTCCCATGTCCGTGGTTGAATGACAAGCACACGTGAGTGAGACAGACATTTTCTTCGCCTAGTCTGATACCCAGCTTGTTTCGTCTAGGATATTTGGAAGAGCTGTGGGCGGTCTCGACATCATCCATGAGATCGAAAACGTGAAGGTGGATAAGAATGATAAGCCATGGGAGGAGGTAAAGATGATGTCCATCTCGGTGGAGTGATGCTATCATCTTCAAGAGCGGCTACCCAGTTCCCCCTGCACAGGGCCCGGTGGTAGCAGAGTACGCCACAAGGAAGCCCCTTGTTTCGGGATTAGGGGCCGGATCTGCTCCACGTGGGAATGGCGAAGCGTTTTCATTGGCAGGCTCCAAGCATCATTCCAACCATCCAATGTATAAAACCATCCTCAGAATCTCTGTGAATTCACTTGGACCTCCAACCAGATCTCTTACCTCTACTAGTATCAAAATGGGCGTTACCGTCGAGAATATTACCCCAGGGGACGGTCAGCACTTCCCGAAGAAGGTGAGCTCGCTAGACGGACTTAACGGGAAACGCTCACCAGGCTTAGGGTGACACCGTCAGCATGCACTGTATGCATTGCCACCCGTCCTCTACGTTCGAGCTGACAGATGCCCAGATGTCGGTACCCTCCAAGACGGCAGCACGTTCGACTCTTCCCGCGATCGCAAGCAGGTGAGCCCCCTTCTTCCTGTTTTTCCCTAGATCTCTCCCGTGATTCTGTAATTGAAGGGCGAAGGAGCTGATGCCTTGCTTCATCAGCCATTCGTCACCCAAATCGGGGTCGGCCGCGTCATCAAGGGTTGGGACGAGGGTGTTCCTCAACTCTCGTTGGGTCAGAAGGCCAACCTGATCTGTACTCCGGACTTTGCTTATGGTATGCTGCTCCTCCCTCTTCGAAGAGATACCGTGGAATGATGCTTCAATCAGGCGATAGAGGTTTCCCGCCCGTCATCCGTGCGTATCGATCGAAAAGATTCCTTAGGATTCTCAAACTGACCGTGAACGATCAATCACTAGCGGCTAAAGCGTGAGTCTTAGCTTAGAGCTGTGTGGAGCGCTTCTGAGCTGACGATTTCATAGCACTCTCAAGTTCGAAGTCGAGCTGCTCAAGATCAATTGAGTGGCGGTGGCAGAGACCTAGAGCTGGCGACGAAATAGCGTGGAGTGTTCGCGTTATCAGAAGGCGAGACAAAAGCAGATCAGATTGGATGATGAAGCTGTAAACGAGAGCCATCCACAGCGTGCCTCGGAGACCTCTCATGAATAACGGGCTCGACCCTTATTGACCTAGAAGCACGATCAGACGCTCTGTCATATCCAGGTGCCGAGCATCCTCCCTGTGCTCCAGCTTTAGATGCGAAAGAGCGATGATTCTTGTCGAGCATATCAGGGCCGCCTTGTGGAGTCCATGGCGTCGTTGGCCAGAAAGACATTCCCGCTGTCTCCTCATGGGACAGGACGCATGCTTCAGAGGGCTGAGCTTCCTGCTGGAATATGCGGCGAGTCATACTGGCAAATCCGACAATCCTGACGGAATCAGCTAATTGTGATTGTGATTGGCGACAATGAGCCGTGCCCATATTGGCCCTCCCCGCTGTACCTCCGCCCTTGTTCCCCCAACCTCCATCCATTCGCCCATGATCTCTGCCCGATTCATACTTCCCTTTTCACCACCAAACCAAGCGACATATTTGAAAGCCGACAAGCCTGACTAGGCTAATGAAGCTGACGATTTGAGGTCGAATTTAGTTTCCTCTTGCCCCCCGCTCCCTCTTCTGTCCTTTCCTCCTGCTCAGCTTGTAAAAACGCAGGTGACGCAAGCGTACCGATCCAAGCGCCTTACGGATCATCATCGGCAGATGCAGACTGTTCAGAGTGAACGTCGATGCATGAATGATGGAATCACCTTTTGAGAGAGAGCGTATTACCCTAGGAACATGGACATGGAGATGGGTAGCAGGATCACTACGTAACTTATAGGATGGTGCGGGATTATAAGAGGCTGTCTAAGGTGGATCTATCTACATTTGGTGCTAAGCCTTGCTCTCGCCCGACCCGGAGCGGGGAAGGCCATGGACATTGGTGCCGGCTCCATCAAATTTGGACTGGTCCTCGGCTGAGAGGTCCTCGAGGGTGAGGCCCTTGGTCTCGGGAAGCAGCAGTGTCGAGAAGACACCCGTCAGCCTACGAAAAATTAGTTTCTACCCAGCTTGATACCGAGGACGAGCTCACATGAAGAAGGCGAAGATCTCAAGAATGTGCTTCAAGAACTTGTTCTTCCCACCAATATTGATGAGGCGCGAGAAGCCGACCTGGGCCACGATTGCTCCGAGCTTGCCGGTAGCGGCCGAGATACCGTGGCCAGTGGATCGGTAACGAGTAGGGAAGACTTCGCCGGGAATGACGAAGGTGGTGGTGTTCGGGCCGAAGTTCTGGAAGAAGTTGGCCATGCAGTAGAGGAACACGAAGGCCTTCTGGCCGCTCGAAGTCGACTGCATCTTGTCGTAACCGAAGCCCATGGCGCAGAAGATGATAGTAAGAAGGGAGAAGCCCATGAGCTGGATGGGCTTACGGCCCCACGAGTCGATGAGGAAAAACGAGGCGTAGTAGCCTGGGATGAGACCACCGACGGCGAGGACAAGGTTCCCGACGGCAACGTTGTGCAGAGTTCGCTGGATGTTGAACTGCTTGACCTTGCTGCCACTCGAGGAACCGAAGCCGATGGTGGTGAGAATGGTGGCGGAGTTAAGACCAAGACCGTAAAAGGCGATGTCGAGGGCGAACCAAGACCAGGCGGTGCCGAGGAGGACCTTTCCGTTCCGCCATTGGCCAAAATGGCGTGTGAAGTCGGCCCATGTGGCTCTGGGCAACTCGGCGCGCTCGTTGTTGTGGATCGGGTCAACAACGTAGGTACCGCTGGTAAGGTAGGTGTCCACATCCTGCGAGGCCTGCTTGATGTTGCGCTCGATGTCCATGGTGTATCGCGGGGTCTCGGGGATGGTGAGACGGAAGTAGAGCGCGGCAGCAGCCGGGACACAGCCGATACCGATGATAATACGCCAGCACTGGTCAACAGCGCGCATGTCGGTAAGGGGCTCGTTCTGGATGGAGCCCTTGTATGCGGAGACGACAATGATGGCGACGATACCAGACATAACTGCGGGAGGTCAGCACGGCTCGTATTCGCACAGAATAGCCTCACAGTTCCCCCATCCTTGCGCCGAGAACACCGCGGTCATCATGCGGCCTCGAATGCGACGGGCAGCGAACTCAGAGGTGATTACGGCGGAGAGCGGGTAGTCACCGCCAATACCCATTCCCCTGAGAGCGAGTCAGTCTAGCCGCTCATGTCGGGTGACCAATCGCGCGTACATTATGAACCTCCACATGATCAACACGCCATAGATGTTGATACCAGGAGCCCTGCCTGCAACGGCTTGTCCGAGGGTACCGATGATGATGATGATGAGTTCAATACCGTACATCCTCTTCCTGCCGACATGATCGGCGAGATAACCGAAGAGGAGCTGTCCGAAGAAGGTACCGATGGAGTGGGCAACCTTGATGCCGAGATCCTGGTTAGAAGTGCTGGCGCCGCCGGCGTGGTAGACGTAACCGATCATCGTGGCGGCGATGGAAATGGAAAAAATATCGTAGGCGTCAGTGAAAAACCCAACGCCTAGGACAACGTCAACAAGGCTATCCCAGTTGTGATGGAGCTCCTGCGCTCTCTCACTCACCTGCGACGATACACGCCTTCACATGGAACCACGAGAACTTGGCCTCGTCGATTTCCGCAAGAGCGGCCTTTCGCCTCGCACCGGCGGACACGGCGCCATTGTCCTGATAGACGCCCTTTTCGGATTCGAGATGGGAAGACATTGTGGAGGTGGAGTGATCACTGGCGACGCTGTCGAGAGTGAGGTGGATTGAAGCTAGATGTGCGAGGCGCAGGACAAAATTTGCGGGATCCGCCTGTTATGTAGCACCCGGTCAGAGAATGACGAACCGAGCTGAACAAAACTTCGTACCACGAGCTATTCCGGTCTCATACACGTTCATGGCCCAGGCTCTATTGAGCCACGGTCGGGTACGATGGTGGGAATCTTCAGCGTTCAGTGAATAGCAAGATGATTCGTCCAAAACGCGCACGTTCGTCGATGTCTGTGCGGTTCAGGGAATCCGCAGAAAAAGGTCGACGCCGTACCTGGAGTACGACTCCGGCTCGCTGGGCGGCACGGGTACGGAAGGTGGCACCTTCCGCCGCCACTTTACTTAATCGCCCGCACGCTGCTGGATCGCTTGATTGACACATGCACAGACAACAACTGGTCCTCTCACGAAATGTTGTGTGCGTGCTGTCCTTGTCGAAAAGATTGCCACTTCAGACAGCGTGGTCTTTGAACGGTCCCAAGATCCCGTCAGCAATCGGCGCAATTCGGCCTTGTCACACGTTTCTGGCCACACCACTCTCTCAATAAGCGGGACGGAACGGACAGAGTCCGGGACAGACGCCGCCGGCCGCGGGTTGCTGCCGCCGGGACTGTTCACTCGGCCCTCCGGATAGACAAGACCGACGAGATCGAAATCATGCATGGTCGTTCGATCGAAGGGTATTCTCTCTCCGCCCCAGCTTCGTTACTGGCACAGCTGCTTGTGTGGCCTGTTTTTCGACTCTTCTAGCCGCCGTATATACGCCTTTATGCATCCCGAGCCAGACGGCGTGTTTGAACTCCATCGATCTCCGTCGATGAAGTAGATTGAGTGAGGCGACCGCTTTAAAGCAGACTGCCCGGTGATACTCTACCACTGTATGGGTCCTCGGTGAGCTCCCCAGTCTGGTCGATAAATTTCGCCCCCCTCCTTCCTTCCTTACACTGTCGAAAATGGGCAATCCAGGAGGGCCGTTCCCAATTCGATCGGTCACCCATAGAACTCATCGGTCACCCATAGAACTCATCGCTCACCATACAGGAGGCCCTCGATCTACACTTCCTTTTCACAGGGTTGGAACGCTCGGCCCCCCGACTCTGCTCTCCGTCCTATGAGACCGAACGCACGGAATTTTATATGCCCCGCCCCGTTCACAGCAATGGCCACCCGTCAGGACACCGCCATAGGCAAGCAGGCAGCGGAGGGTCATGGAGAATGCCCGAAATCATGAGCTTTTGAGCCTATCCCCCCCGCTTTGCCCCCCCCCCCCCCCCCCCCCCCGGGCCCCACCCTCTCTGTCCCGGCCTCTTGCCCTCTTTTCTTCGCGGTGCTTTCGTCAAAGCTGCTTTCGGTCGGGATATTCGCGCATATGCATCAACGCCGCAAGGTGACTCGGGCTCATCGACACAGACCAGGTCAGCGGTTTGCATCCTCTTCCGCGTGTGTCTTTCTTCCCGCTTGAGCGCTGCACATCTCGCTGGACACTAAACCTTGGATCGGTAGAACAAGTCCTCGACATGCGACTGACCATGCACCGTGATTGTCCAGTGCGCAAAACACCACAAGAGCCCAAGACTGGGATAGCTACTTCGAATTATTCGATTAGGGATAGGTGGATATCCAGGCGGCAGGTACACTTACGTCCATCACAAAGCAACAGTCTACCTCTTCAGCATAAGTCAAGATATTCGACCCACCTCAACAAGCTCGATCAAGCCGTGCGGTCGGAGCGCGAGAGGTGCCTGCTCGCTCCTGCTCTGACGCAGCGGTCTCATGCCCTTCTCCTCGATGACCTCAGACATCCTACCCGTCGTCACGTCCCGTACCTCCGCGCGGCCCCCAATCTCGTCGAAGAGCAGGAGATGGGGTGGTCGAAAGATGGTGTAGGAGGGTGTGAGGTTCCACCTCAAGAAAGCGCCGTTTCGAGCCACCTCGCCGTCTTCTCGTCAGCTCAGCCTGCGATCTCCACTTGCACTTCGTGACAAAACAAGCACCCCAGTCGTACGCCAAGAGGAACTCGTTCTCGGCAATCTGATACATCGCCATCGGCTTCGCTTCCGTAAGCATCCGCACGACCGTCGCTGTTGGCGAGAGGGTTGCCGGGAAAGTCGGGATCGAGTTGGTCGTGGTATTGCCCGGCTCGGCGATGACAAATGCCTTCTCCGTGACGACTGCGATGGTCTGGCGGAAAAAGGAGAGCTCAGAGGCGTAGCCCGGGATGGTGATGGCGGCAAAGTGGCGGAAAGGCTGGGTGGACCGGTCAAGAGATGCGGGAAGCAGGGGTTCTTCGAAATTGAGGATGGTTTGGTGCGAGTTTCTGCTCGTAAATCAGCAAATTGTCCCAATTGGTCAAAGTCTGGCTTACTTCGTCTGCGCGGTGTAGACCACTGAACTCGTCAGCAGGAGTCAATTTGCTCACTCACCAAGTGTCCGCCCCTTCGTCACTCCCACCCGTGCGAATGCGACGTTCAGTTCCGGCGTACTCAATGCCAGACCATGACTTCTACCCTGCAGCTGCCAAGTCGAAGGATCCGATGTGGGCACCATTTCGTGAAGGTTGAATGCGAGCAGTGAGCCAGAGCTGAGGAGGACCAACAACCAGCCGAAATCCGGAATGATGGAAACAGCAGAGATGCTTCCGATGTGGAAGCGGATGAGCTCGCGGTACGCTGGCTGAGTGTCAGTAGCAATCTTGGTGGATAAGGTCGACCTGCATTTCGAATCCCGCCTCCAACCAATCCAGACCGCGTTGACAGTAGCCACTGCGACAGTCTCACGACCTAGCCATGGGAATGTGTCGGCTGCCATGATCGGATCTCTGACTGCAGGCGGGACGAAGATATTGTGAACGGCGAACATCTTGAAGACCATGAACGGATGACCCGCTTCGGATGACACGACTGACCCGATTACTTTCGACGTCAAACTTTCTCAACATCTTGGCGCCTGCGATTTTCTCCTTCCATTGCTCACTGTAACTGCGTCAGTCGGTATCACCGAAGAGCATAAACGACAGACCGAGCGGCTTGCGTGCTTGTGACTGAGTCAGCGAAGTTTCAACGAGCGCAAACCGACTCACGCTGTACAGAGGGTGTAAATCCGCCCATTCATCCCACCAGACGAGGAAACAGTGAAAGGAAACATCAAGCGCTCTGGCCGGAATTTAGGCTCGAGTCTGGTGTCCGCTATCAGCCAATATCATGTGAACTGAGCTTCGCTTACAAGCTGCCACTACCTGGTCTCTTCCTGTATTGGGAGACAAAGTCATACCGCCGTTCTGGGACACCATCGGCTCCTGTGACATGGAGGAAGTCGAGGTGTATCGGCTGGAAACGTTTCTCAACAGGGTACTCCGCATCGCTCGTCCGACTTACTCGGGACACAACAACGTGCTTGCCTTGCTCCTCATCTCGGGTCAGGAGGAAGTAGTTGTCTATGAGGAAAGCATGCAGATCTTGCCTGCGGCCACGTCAGCGCACTCGATCCGACGACGCGGTCAACACACCAGCCATGCCAGTTCGTCTCGCTCCGTACTCGCCGAAACACATATCCCGCATGTACGAGTGTCCGTTTGGGCTCGCTGATTTCCAGCTCCTACTCCTTGTGAGCACTAGATTTACTCAAATCGTACGCACGATGATTTCGCCTTTCTTAAATAAAAGACGCTCCGCCACATTCCAAAGCTTGATCTTTGCCTCCGCGCTCTCTATTCCAGGCTGCCAGGAGATCAGACAGGCGCTTTCGATGCTGCAGAATACCCACTTGACTCCCTCGCACTGCGGTAGACAGGATCTGCCGGACGGTAGGTATCTCCTCCTGATCTGGGTGATCTTCCGGTGTACTGTCCAATAGCGCATCGAGCATGAGGTTGATGCGAGGTAGTCGAGTCACGGGACGTGAGAGGAAAACCGACTGTACTTGGGTTAGCTACTGCTCAAGACTTCGTGCGAAGGGACTCACGACGTCCCGCCGTTTGGTCAGCTCGTCCGTATTCCGCTCGTTTAGGAATGCTCGAAATTGCGGATTCCGCTCAGTCTCTCTTCGGACACGGGCTTCGGCGAATGGGTAGTTCTTCATATACTGCGAGCACCAGTGTGAGCACGGCGACATGCAGAAACCATGGAGCTCACCGTCTCGTACAGATCGATAACCTCCAAGTATGCTTCGAGTAGGAGATCCGTTGCCGATGATATCTGGGATTAGATTCAGCCTGTACTGCAGACCAGCCCAACGACCTGGCTCACCAGAGGCCATTCCGCCCGTTGCCGCTCCATCAATCTGTTCAGCAGTCTGACATGCGCGTCGTACATCAGCGGTATGGTGCTGAATACCTCGGCGATGAAGGCGTTCAGCCGCGACTCCGGCGCTAGGAGGGGCGGCTGATGATCTCGCAGTGGTTGTATAAAGGCCTGTGATACCATCAGCGGTGTATTTACATGAGTATCAAAGTGCTCACGTCGACGACTATCCGCAGATCCCTCACATACTCAGTCTCCCCTTTGGTCAGCTCCCACCAGAGACCCTGCCGTCTCACTTCGGCCCTGGGTAACGAGTCTTGCACCTTGGAGTCGACCATCTCGTGCCACTCAGGATCCGGGTTTCGGAGGTGGCCACCTTCTGACGACGTGAAAGGAGAGCTGTGATGGGATGCTTGGCTGTGTTGAGACGCATGGTCGGAGGAGTGCTGATGCGATGAGGTGGATGCGGATGTGGTAGGCGACTGATATGCCAAGAGGAGGTTGTACGAGTCTGTCGGATCGATGTGGCTTTGTCGGGCGCGGTTCTAGCATTGTGAGCTCGTGATACCAGTATTGCCAACCTACATCTAGTGCATCGGGGATGTGCAGAGGTCGGGCAGTGGACTCGGCAAGCGCTCTTGTCCCGACTCCAGGACTCGAACGCTCGGACGCCGGTGATCGTTGCCCATCAGGCGGTGGCTGAAGGCTTAAGCTCAGGACCCGAAGTACAGAAACTGCTCGCTCACCGAAGTCCCAAGCCTTTCTGTCCCGACGATACTCGGATCCACCCAGCTATACGCATCAGGATCGATCTCAACCTCATCCTCCCCACTTTCCGCTTCCCATTCATACCCATCGTCCGACCTAGGACGAGTCCTCTCAATCTCAGCCGAGTGCCGCCTTCCCACTGCTCGCTCATCCCGCGGTGACAGGTCGACATAAGCATTGCCGCCGACGCCATCCTCCCTCGGATACACCGGTTCCGGTGCTACCGGCTCGTGCTTGCGTCGACCTGCTACTGAAAGACTCCATGGCCGAAGCCGCCGGAAGCCCTTCGGCTTTGTTATCGGCGAGCCGTTCATGGGCGAAGAGGGTTGTGAGGATGATCCAGCATGAGGTATTATCAAATGCTGTGGAGATATTGATTGGCGAGGGCTAGCTATCGACATGTTTTCAATAGCATGCCCGATGAGAATCATCGGCGGCAAAAGTAACAACTTGCTATATTGATGAGGCTTTGGTCGTGCCTTGATGACGTTGCGGTGCGTGGAACGATTTTCAATGCCGAAGTTCCAGCGAGTCGTCGTTCCATGCAGTAGTACCCTTTGTTCAGTGGAGTTCATCCCGAAGTGGCTGGTGAATGATATGCTAGGTGTCACATGCAGTGCTTGAGTGCAATGTTTTAAAATGACGTATCAAGTGCTCCTGTACTCCCTCACTTTGTAACCATCATCTTCCCCTCCGTTGCCAAGCGCCCGCTGGATTTGCGTATCACTCGCCCCTTGCTTCTCTTGTATGAGTTCCACTCCCTTGACCTCAGCCGAGGGGGGTCCTTTCTCCAAAAACGTCCGGCTTGATCTACGTCATCTGAGTCCATACAAAACGCTTGACCTACAACTGCTTGATCCGGTCGGAGGAGCCTACTGCAACCCCTTCTACGCTCGAGTCTGGATGATTGTGACACCATCCTTTCAGCCCAAGCTTGTTCGCCCTGCAATGGCATCTCGATCAGACGCTTTCGCTGCGGTCAAGGAGGGTGAGACACACTCTTTCTGGGTGTAGTACCGGAAGCTCACTCCCTGATGGACACGTCAGCCTAGATCCAGCCGTTCGCACCTCGAACTCGCTTGAACCATTCCCGACCTGGTGCCGGGCAACAGTATCAGATCAGTCCAGCTCGTCAGCCGGATGAATCACTCACACTTTATAGTGAATCAGGTCCATCGCCCCAAAGATCCTCAGACTTGGACGCAGCTTGTTAATGACAGTAGCAGCCGGATCGGTTGGTGCTGTGTCGGATTTTCCTCGCACTCGAAGTCTCGGTGACCAGTCGTTTGGAACGTCTGAACAGTCAACGGAGATTATGTTAGAAGGGCGATGTCGTACAGGATAGGCTACAATGAAACAAATAATCCCGATTAATGCCGGTATGCATGTTTCCGGCTAAATTTACCCGACTATCCAAGACTGATTCGGACGGTTGCCATAACTCGACGACTGATCAGACAACAAGACCTCTTCTCCTGTTTCTCCATCGCACTTGCTCGCGTGCCAATCATCGACTCGAAGCAACTAGGCTGGAAACTCAGCACAATGCGGCCACCTATCGCTTCATCCTCTCGCGCACACCTCCCTCCCGCTCCCCTTGGACCTAAGAACATTCGCTGCATCTCCCTCTTACCCCGATCTGCCCCTCCACCTCAACCGCGTCATCGAAAACGTCCTGCATCGACCGTGAGCGCCAACACAGACTGGATGGCATGGTTTCGGAAAGCTTCGGCGCTGAGGGTGGGTTCCGGCTCTGATGAGGGGAACGGGGGCAAGGCCCTGCTCTTCGCTGGCTTGGTAAGTACCTTGATCAAGGCACAGGCAGATGCTGAGGAGTTCTAGGGTTCTTATCCACATACGCCGCACTCACCGACCCCATCATCGATACTGGTCTGGGAACAAGCGAGCGAAGCGTTGCTGAATCCAGACGCGACGATTGGGTATTTCCCGAAGAGGATGGAGGAGTTTGCCGGGAATCTGAGAGGCGGGCGAGGCATAAGAGGATGGATGAGAGGATGGGTCGAGGGACGGAGTCTTGTAAATCTCTCGAGTGATGAGCATGTGAAGGAGTTAATGCGGGAGCAGGACGAGCTCATGTCCCGACCGGATGTGACGGCGGCTTTCATCCTCGCCTCATCCGTCGCGGTTCTAGCATCGGCTCAGGTACGTCTTGATTGTCTACCGAGCAAACTGAGAGTACTGACGCTATACGATAGGAAGCATCTGGATCGTCGACTTTGCTACCCCTCGGCACCTCTCACCTCGCTGGTCATGGCTTCATCGGTACTCTGACTGCTCTCGTCGCAGCAGGACACCTCGACCTGACCGCAGGTGTCCGGCTAGCCGTAAGTCCTTTGCTACCAGAGAACCTCTTGCGCTGATGCGTAGACTTCAGAGCATGTACGCATCCCTTCCTCCCTCACCACCCTCTAACTCGCGTCCGACAAAACACCTCACTACAGTCCTTTCCGCTCGACTTTTTCATTCTCTCTCATCTCCACCTTGGGACGTGCCATCAGACGACTCCGAGTCGAGCAGACGAAGGGCGATGCAGTTGATTTTGGATGAGGTGCATGCTTTGCAAAAGGAGTGGCAGGTGGAGGGGACAGAGTGGGCCGGAGCGGGGATCATAAACTCGAGCAAGGTGCTTGTCGTTACTGTAAGTCAGCTCGGACAAGGCTACCATCTGCGCACTGGGATGCCCGTTTGCATTTGGGATTGCTTCAGCTAACGATTCATTCAGGGCACACAACACGCTGTTCTCCAAATCATAGAGCGATTACAACAGCTCAGCCTCGCGAATCCGGTGATGGATGTCCACATGCCGTACGTGCTCTTTTCGGACGCTCTGCTTTCAACGCTAACGTCTCGCTAGGTGTCCATACAACACGCCTTTGATGGAGCACGCTCTGCCTAAATTCCGAGACATCCTGCAAAGATGTTCCTTCCGTGCCACTCCAGGTGCTCTGTCAACCGGGAAAGAGCCCATCATCCTGGACCCAGTCACGACACACCCCGTGGGTCCGATCGTATGGTCGGGTTCACAGCGCTGACCCCTCTCCAGATCACTTCCCCATCTACCGCCCTCCTTGCACACCTTACTCACCAGCTCCGATGGCACAAAACGCTTTCCCGTCTGTACACCCCACCTGTCCCAGACATCGGCTCGTTCCTCACCGTTGGGCGGGGCGCGAAGGGTCTGGGCGTGATGTTGAGGGCTGAGCTGAGGAAGCGGCCCGAGGGAGCGGCAGAGATTGCAGTGGAGGAATTTGGAGTGAAGGATGCTTTACTCGGCGCGAGAGCGAGGTTGTAATACCATGCATCGGCATAGCACCGCTCGCGAGCCACCTTCTCACCCAATTCGAGCGCCAGTCGCTTCGTTCCTGTGTCATTAGGGCAATCAAGCATGCCCATTCCTTCAGGGGCATCGTTCGATTGTTACTGGCGCGGCGGTCGTCTCATGATTTAAATCGTCCTTTCGCGACAAATCGCACAACTGAGTCGTTCCCTCCAACTTCTTCACAACGATTCCCTACCAACAGCGCATCTGTTCAATCCTCATCATGTCGACCTCACCATCCACGTCACGTCCAGGCTCCACTCAATCGAGTGACCCAAAAGCCCCACTCAGTCCCGAACAGCTCGAATCCGCCCGTAAAATGGAGATCCTCGACAAGGATGGGGAGAAGATGACATTTGGCGACGTCACGCTGGGGAAGCGGATCTCCGTGGTCTTCATCAGGCATTTCTGTGGGTCCCCCAACAACGAGAGTCTATCTGGAGTGAATCTGACGTGAGGTAGGGTGTGGGAATTGTAAAGCCTACATTTCGCAGCTCGGCTCGTCGATCCCTCCACACAAACTCCCCGAAGGCACTTCCAGTACGTCCCCCCCCCCCCCCCACCTCCCTCCCATTTATCCCACTGATTGACCACCCGCAGTCATCATCATCGGATGCGGCACCTCCCAGCCTATCCCTGCATATCTCGAACTCACCCACTCCCCCTACCCAATCTACGCCTGCCCCTCACTCGAGCTCCACCGGATCTTCGGGTTCAGCCACAAGATGTCCGGATCGAAAGCGGGTGAGGAGAAGGAGTATGAGAAGGAGTTGGGCGGTACGATCACGAGGATTTGGAGTAGTATTGCGAGTGGACCGATGAGGCATCTGGAACATGTTTCGGCGGTAGGACCGAAGGGCCAAAATGGCGGAGAGCTGATCCTTGAGGCCGGTGAGTGTTTCTCTTCCAAGAAATTCAAGGCGATCGGGCACGGGGCTGATGAATTGGCGATTCCGTGAGATGGGACGTGCTCATACGTTCATCGGATGCAGCACGCGGCGGATCATACGGAATTGGCGGATCTCGCTCGAGTCATGGGAGCCGAGTACGTCCCTCAGCCGAGCAGACGGGCGAGCGAGGCGAAGGAGGGGAGGAAGAGTACTTCTTCGGGTGTGGAAAAGGCGGATAGGGAGCTGGAGCAGGCGCAGGTGTCGGCGAAGTAGGGATATTGCTGCGTCATCATGTTGCATCTGCATCACATAATTCTGCTCAGAGTCGATGGAGCCAACATATTATCATCCGCACCATTCTCCTGGCTCGAAGCAGGTGGGGTCGCTCACACCACCGCCGTCTCCACCGCCCCACCCCAACTCTGAACCCACTTGCGCCACCATTCCGTCCCACCCACCGCACTACCCCCACCAGCCGCCTCGATGCTCCCTCCTGGACCGCCCAAGATACGTCCGTTTGAAACATGTGAGGGCGGATAAAGAGACGCACGCATAGCCACTCCCGTCGCAGTGAGGAAGAGAGTTCCCCAACCCCACAGCGCGCCTTGCACCAAGGGCGAGAACAGCTGTGCGGGGATCATCTCAGCTGTTAAAGAGACATACAAGGGCGATCGAGCGCACCTGATCTCGGAGGGTGATATACACTACCATCCGCCAGTTCACATCCACATCTCGACCCCAGTGGAAGACCGCGTCCTCGTGCGCACTCTCCACAAGCGAGTTCGAATCTCCTTTCCCAGATGGGACGTTTCCCTTCTCCTGAACAGCCGCTCTTGTTGGTCGAGGTTGCAAATACGGGCGAATCGACAACAAGTACGACTAAGGACCACCGATAATCAGCTGGGGGAATTGGACGAGGGGGTAGACTAACCTGCTCGAATCGCAAATCCGGCAGAGGGGGAATACTAGCCTTCACCCTCCCTCTCCCCTGCCGTCTCGCTCGCTGATGTTCCTCCCCAGACTCTGAGTCAGACTCGTTGGAGGGAAGATCATCGGGGAAGGACGATGAACCGGGTTCGTGCTCATCGTCGGAGTCGACGTCGGATGGTTCGGGGGAGGGTCGGTGGACGGCTTGAGCGTGGCGGCCTTGGGGTTTGCGGAAGGGGTTGTGAGATGGGTTGAAAGTTGTCATGGCGGAAGACGTTCGCTGCTTGTCGGAAGCGAACGGATGAGAAAGAGCTAGAGAGAGCTTATATGTACGGGAGGTTCGATGCGAGAAGAAGCAGTTTCAGGATTTGGGAACTTCCTCCGAGTGGCATCTACCTACATCCAGAATCCTCTTTGTGCTAGATTGATAACCCTCCCTGAGTGAATACTCTCGACCACTCGACCTCCCGGCGCTTCACTATGAACCCCCGAATCATCATCCCCCCAATCCCCCTCCACCTCACCTCCCTCGCCATCCTCTCTCCCACAAACGGACCCCTCTTCGTACATTCCTTTACCGGCAAATCCGATGAGCTGCGGCATTATCACCTCGCTCATGCTGCTATTGACGTCATCGAGGAGCGGAGTGAGTCGTCGCTCCCTCTATCTTGCTCGGTATGGTATCAAGCTCAGGGCTCACAGTCCTGATGACCTCGACGCCGACAAAGCCTGCGGACGCGTATCTTGGCTTGCTGTTCTGTATGGAAGACATGGCTTTGTGCGCGTCTGCAACGAGCCAGTGCCCTGAATGACACTAATATCAGAGGATAGCTACGGTTTCCAAACAAACACGAAGCTCCGGATGGTCCTCTCCGTCGCCCTGGTCGACGCGATGATCAAAGACGGCGACATCGTTTCCGTCAGTCCCTACTCTTTCCTCATCCAAGCCGTCTTCTAATCCTATGCGCTGGCTCGACGCAGATCTTCCGAGCAGTGCACCACCTCCTCTTGACAGCCTCGCATGACCCCTTCCTCTCCCTCCCTCTATCCTTCCGCGCTCGACCAGCCCAAATGACTTCGACCGCAGCGCAAGAAGACGGCGAAGAGGGGATGCGAGAAGAGGGAAAGATCGTCAATCCGTCCATACCGATCGGCAAGATGTTCGCTTCTGGCCCTGAGGAGCTGAAGGCCAAGTGGTTTAGGGATAGTGTGAGGTTCAAGAAGGGGATTGAGCGGATTGGGGGGTTGTTGACGGGTGGGCGAGCTCTGGGGCCTCGATGACTGGTGGGTGCGGATCGCGGTGTGCGTTACGCTGACGAAGATGGCAGATCTCGATACATGGATGCGATTTGTTGAAAGGTCCCAGCTTGTCATCGCCGATACCGATACACTCGGGTAGGACTGTATCGTCCGGAGACCTGTCTTCCTACCTAATTGGAGGATGGGAATCGTCGAGCTTGCAAGACCACCGTCCCGGTCGCCGGGATTCGCGCACTGGCTCCTTTCGGATCTCCACCAGTCTGCGAAAGTCCCTCGTCTCTCGCCGCCCAAGCGGTTGCGCAGGATCGTGACCCGACCTAGAATGACCCATCTTCGCCCTTCAACGACAGGACGCACCATAGTTCTGTGGTCTTCGTGACAGATACGGGGCGGACATGCGCATGTATCTGCATCCTGACGATTGCTTAACCTGAACGGGCGTGTGGCTCGGTATTGTACCGAACTTTGGCAGAAGGATCTCCATGCTGAACAGGAATACGGCTTATCCTCTGCTGACTGCATGAGGGCGTCAAGGGGGTCAACTGGGAGAGAAAGACATCATCAGCAGGCTCGAGACAGCTCCTTGACACACGCAGAATGTCATGATAGGGATTTCGTTATCTCGCATGGCCAGGCACATCAGCGGGGAAAGGAAAATCGCCACCTTCCATTCCATCTGCATCCACCGTCCCATATCATGCTCATCTCCGCTGGATACACACCTCCTCGACCCAGCATGTCATCCTCCACAAACTTCCTCCTGACGTCCACCCCTCACCCCCTTCCCCTCACCCCCTCCCTAAATCTCCTTCCATTCTCCCTCGGTCCCTCCTCCTCCGCATCAAACTCCACCACAGCCCCGCTATCCACCTACTTCCGTCCCCGCCCTGCTCCGTCCGGTATCCTATCCGTCCCCGAGGGCACGCCCATCGCGACATTCCGAGGTCGTCAGCTCGTCGGACACCTCATCTCTGTCCCACTTGATTATCGGGGAGTCATCCTCGGCGCGGGGAAACGACCGGATCGAGGTCGGGTGGAAATCCGTTCTTCCAACTCGGGAGCAGCGAAGGAAGGGCAGATCCCTCTGACTCCGGCGAGTTCGGCTGCGTCCGTCTCGTGGTTACCGGAGGAAGTGGGGGGAGTGAGGAGATCACCAAGGAAAGCGAGAGGAGCGGGACAGGTCGCGCACTCTCGTCCGAAACCCCGTCAACCTATTCGAGCTGTCACCAACAAGCGATTCCGACTCGACTCTGAATCCGACGACGACGACCAAGGCGAGGATATGGAGGTGGACGTAAAGTCGAAAGTAACGGTGGTGAGGACACCGAGTAAGCGGGTGAAGACGACGGGTATGATGGGTGTCTCTCCGGTCGGACGCGTGGGGTTACCGGAGATTGTCGTTCATGCACCGACACCGCTGAAACCGCTACCACTGTCGGGTCCATACTTGGAAGAGGAGGGTATGGTGGGGGAGGAGGAGGGGGGGGAGGACGTCGTCGACGCGAAGGAGGAGGAGATCGTGCCGTCTCCAGCAACGGAAGAAGACCCGCCAACGTTTGCCATCTCGCCTCAGACTCCACCTGCTACCGCCGTCCGTCATCCCTCCGATCGCCAATCTCCCCGCTACGAGTCCCCAAATGGGGGTGTCGACGAGTTTGACACCTCCATCCGCGCTCTCCGCCCAATGTCCTCATTCGAGGACTTTACCCTCTGGACACCCGACGCCCAACTCGCAGGATTTCGTGCCGACGAGCTTGAGACGCAGGACGAACCCGAAGTGGAGACGGAGGAGGAGAAAACAGGAGTGAAGGTGGAGAGGGGATGGTGGAGGACTGGTGGGGCTGGTGAGGGCGGGGATGAGGTCGTCAGGGCTATGGGGGAGTGGTTGGGGCTCGTCGAGGTGGTGTGTTGCCTCTTGACCACTATCAGGACCCTGCTGATTCGAGACAGCTGAGCAAGCCGGTGTATCTTGATGGACTCAAGGACGGGGATGATTCCGATGAGGAGTGAGCAGCCCGTCACAAATGGTCTTGTTGAAGAGCAGCAACGGCTAGCAGAATGTATGCAGTACATCCTGAGGTCTATAATGTTACAACAAGATCCGAAGGGACCATATCCCCTCAGCTCCCCTCATGGAAGTACCCCTCGAACATCGACTCGTGTCTCAGCCGACTATCCCGCACGACCCCATGCACATGTAGGAACAGCGTGGGATATCGCGATGTGAAATAACGCAGGAAACCAGCTGGTAGCGCTCCGAGGTGCCGCTTGACTAACGGTTCCAGGTCCTGATAATGATGTTTCTGCTCTTGATCAGACGCGAATCCGCCCAGCGCATTGGTGCAAAGCTCACCTTATTCCGCATTGCACGCAAAAGATCCCGTACAGAGTTCCCCTTGTATTTCCGATACTTCCCGAGGTTGTTCGTGAACACCTTGTCGAGGCGCGAGTACCAGTCCCTCCCGACGACCGATGTCGCATCGGTTTCGAGCACGACCAGCGTACACTCAGGCGGATCGAGCTCCATGATCTCGAAGCCTGTGTCTCTTGTCAGCGTTGCAACATACTACAGAATGGAGACTCACGGTCCGAGGCATCGCACAGGAAAGCCAGACGCTTTGCGGGCGTCCAGAAGAATGGGTGAATCATGCACTCCGACGTCTCGGGTCTGCTCAGATCGTTAGTACGGATCCCGAAGAGAGTATGCTAGACGTACCGGTCAGTCGGGTCCATGGAGAGTAATCGCCCAATCAGATCTTTCGCCTCCCAACCCTCTTCCCCAAGGATGTCCAATTGTCCCATATTCACTGCCTCCCCCTTCACGATATTGCTCTCCCGATCGTACACTTCCCCAAACGGATGTTCCCCACTCATCAAGACCCAGAAGTAAAGGCATCCCAGCGCGAAAAGGTCGACCGCCTTGGTGAGTCGCGCATGTTTGTGACCACAGGAGTCTTTGTCTTCCGCTTCCACCGCGAGATCGATCAGAGAGGAGGTAGACGAGGTACTGCTCGAGGAGGAGGAGGATGTCCGGTCGAAGACGTCATTGAGGCGGACCTGACCGCGAATGCATTCCGGTGCTCGCCAGCCGAGGGAGCCTGCGAGGTTGTTGGCCGTCGGCGCGAAGCTCGATTGATCTTGCTCGAGTCGACGAGCGAGGCCAAAGTCGGAGACCAGCATGCGAAGCGAGCCGTCCTTCGATTGCGATACCAGCACATTCCTGCAATCCCTCAATTCTGGCTCAAGAAGCAAAGTTCAATACCCACTGAGGCTTGATATCCCGATGAATGATCTTCATCCCGTGAAGATGCTTCAACCCCGCACTGACCTGCGCCAATGCCTTCTTCCGGTCCAACACTGATGCGAGCTCGATATGCTTGGCGGGCGACTCGATGAGATCTGCCAGTGATGCTTGGCACAGATCCAAGGCGATGTACAGGAAATTGTCCCGTCGTTCCTGGCAGTAGTCTGCATTTCGTCAGCACAGCTTGATGATCATAGAGTCGCCTACATCGAATGACATTTGGGTGATCATCGCTCGCCTGGAGGAGCTTGACTTCTTGACTCGCCAATCGCGTAAAGTCGCTCAGCAGCCGTTTCACCGCGACAGGTCGCCCGCCCCAGCTACCCTTCAGTACGACCGTCCCATGTGATCCAAAGCCTGCTATTATCAGCATTTACTCGATCCCGCTTCTGCGGACTGACCAATGACCGTATCCGAAATCACCAGTTTCTCCTTTTCATCCATGTCCAACAAGCCGATGGACGACATCACGCGTGGTAGTTCGGGCAACGGCTTGTCGCCCTTGCGCGAGACAGAACTGGGCGGACTCGAACCGCCTTCTCCTCGATCGTCCTCCTCAGCCTCATTCTCGTAGACGGCAGCATCAGAGCCTCGAAATTTTTTCTTGCCCCGAATTCGGCGGCGGGAAGACTTCTTCTTCGGTATAGGTGTGAGCTCGTCCTCGGTGAAAGTGGGCATGATTGCGGATGCGGTATCGGCGGTCGAGGCTGGGACAGGCTCAACGATGGTGACTGATTTTTCCCCACGCAAAACGTCATTTTGCACGGCAAGCAGCGGAATTTTCTCCGTAGACGATGAGTGGTGCTGACGAGAAGCTTGTCGCCTAGCAGATCCTGCGGCTCCCAATCCACAGACCACAAGTCCGCCAAGCACGGCGACTACCCACCAGAGCCATTTCCGCCCAGGATCTGGCTTTTCGCGAAATCGGATCGAGCCGGGGTTGGGGACGGGTGTCATGCCCTTTTCTTCCGCAGGAGGGTCCAGGAGGTAAGGCAGCAGCTGATCGCGTTCAGGGAGGTCCTCGGAGAGGAGAAATGATCTGTTCGTAAGGCTTCCTGGTCGAGGTGGAGGTGCGAAGTTGATGAGAGGGTAAGATGTGGATGAAAGAGCGTATAAGAGGGGCTTCAAGCGAGGTGACTTGGGTCGAGCATCCTCTGACCCCTCATGGGTATGAGACGGGGAGAGAGAGGAGTTTTCGTCGTCGGCAATTTCAGATATGGTCGCCAGCGAGCTGAGGGAGAGCGGAACCGCTCCGATGTAGGTCGTTGGAGGCTTGTTGAGGAGGTCAAGGTGTGCTCGACTGGATTTCACAGGAACAGGGAATAGCGAAGGCACGTGCGGTGGGGGTTGAGGCACGAGGATGGGCTTCGAAGAATCAGATGAAAGGGGAAGCAGGATATCGTACACCGCGATACTTCAAGATATTAGCTCAAAGCTGGATGTAATAAACAAAGGTCGACATACCCTATACTGCCGAGGTCCGTCATCCACTTGAAACCGCCACCTCGCTCAACGCTTACAGCAACCCCATCATGCCCCAATTCCACCCTCACCCTCTTCGCTACTCCCGTCTCGTCCCACATCTGCTCAGCTAGGCCGGCCTTCGCCCAGAATTCCGCCAGAGGACGATCGTAGCTATTGGGCGTATATGTCGAGTAGGCGATTTCCTGCACCCCGGGTGCTGCCCACCCGTCATTGGAAGAAACGGAGCTTAGTGACGAAGTAAGAGCGCCTGAGGTAGTCGCGGGCGAATGTATGGTGAGGCGATAGTCGGTCCGACCAACAAGGAGGGTATCGCTGTCGGACCGGCCATGACCTTCGAGTTTCCGTAGAAGCTGCTCCTTCTCGGATAGGCATTCGTCATCCTCGTACAATTCGGAGAAGTTGGCTGCTGAAGACGCGTAGCAGTCGAGCTGTTGTCCGGTACGAAGATCGAGCGTGAGGAGAGAAGTACGTTTGGAACCAGTGAAGATCCGACTAGGTGAATGCGGAAAGGTAAAAGGGGAAAGCTCGATGCTGAGACCATTTAGTCCTGGAGCTTCACCAGTTGGAGACTTACAGCTGCTCAACGGACAAGGGCAGCTTCCGGACTTTCGCTGCTTGCGGTCGACGTGCTTCGCTGTCATTCTCGAAGACGTAAAGACCTCCGCTGAGAGGTTCGACGATATATTCCTCCTCATTGCCCTTTCCTCTTACCCCTCCCCCGACAAGCGGCTCGACGCCATCTCGTAAGGTCCACCTGATCTTCCCACCTTCTCTGTTGACGGCATGCAGGGCGCCATCTATTGTCGAGATGAGCACGAAGGGGAGAAGGTCATGCTCGACGTCAGGAGGTATTGGGTGGTGATGGGCGGCGCGCGACGGCGGTGTCGGACGGCTGCGAAGGGTGACAAGTGCCGGATAGGGGTCCGGACTGGCGGAGATGAATAATGCGGACGCGTAGAGGAAGACCAGAAGGTGGGTGAAGACGAGAAGGAGAATGTTCATGGCGTGCCTCGGCCGGTATGAAGGGGAAGCGGACGAGCGAGACGCAGCAGTCTGGCAGGCATCGCCCCGTGGCGCCGCCTCGACTTCCTTTTGGACCCCTTCGTGGTTCTGAGACGATTCTGCGCGGTCCTTGCGAGGCCTTTCGAAAATTAAGCAAATCAAGACTAGTAGATAGACGTTTAGAAAGGAGGCCGCTTGTTCCCTTTCTCGTCACCTTCTTGGTGGGCATCCCTGAAACCGGACCACGTCAGGGTATGCCCACGTGGTATGCCGGGCGTAGCAAAGATTTCGGTTTCTTGATTTTGCATTCAGCTCACATTTGCAGAGCTAAGTTGAGGTGACAAAACAGCATGTCAGCCAACGTCCACGGGCACAAGAGGCCTTACTCTGCTGGCAGTGGCAAAGGAGAGCCAACATCGAAATTTGCAAAGACCGCTACTTCCGGCTATGTCAAGCGCGATAAACCACCTTATCACTCCGCGACGCCCTCGTTTGGCAAGACCGCCAGCAAGAAGCCTTTTGTGAACGGCGGCGCCAGAGCTCCCAAGCAAGATCTGGAGCAGCGACGCAAGCGGCCGATCACTGCTGCAGGGGGCGAGGTAGACGACGAAGAAGGCAATGAGCAAGAAGACGGGGACGAAGCGATGGAGGTGGATGGCGGAGAGGGAGAGGTGGATGGACCTGCGGAGAAGCGACCTAGGATGACCAAGGACGAACGAGCAGCACTTCATGCCGCACAGCCTCACCGGACAGCTCTACTTCCTTCGCACCCATTGCTCCATGACAAGCTCTTGCCGTTGTGGGAGAAAGCTCGCCGAGCGGACCTAAGCAAGGAGGAGCGGAAGAAGGCGGTGGCTGAGCTTTGGGATTCTGTCAAGGGCAGAGTTGGGGAGGTCAGTCGAGGACACAAAGGCGGAAGGGTACTCCAGACTGTATGTCAAGCTCTCGTATTCGTGACTTCGCTAATCACCCGCGAAGATCGTCAAGTATGGTGGGAAGGAAGAGAGATTGGGCGTGGCTATGGAGCTGCAACCTCAATGGCGGGACATGATGGAGTCAAAGTACTCCAAGGCTTGTCTCACCGGTACCTCGTGATGATGGACTGATCTTGCCTCTGCAGTTCCTGATGTCCAAGCTCATCCGCTACTGCCCCCAAATCCGACCACTTCTCATCCCCGCTCTCTCATCTCACCTATCCTCACTCCTCGCTCATGCACACGCGGTGCAACCTCTCTCCGACTTCTTCGATCTCTACGCCTCGTCCCGCGAGCGAAGATTACTGGTACGGGGCTTCTATCCGCGAGAGGTGATGATCTTCGACGGGGCGAAAGAAGGGGCGGAAGCAAAGGGGCTGGAAGGGACATTAGAGGGGATGGGAGAAGGGAAGGGCAAGGAGCGGGTACTGGACGGCGTGGAGAAGGTTGTGCTCGATCTGTGAGACTTGACCTCATTCTTCGTAATTAGCTGTAGCTGACGGTGAGACCAGCTTCAACGCCACGCAAAAGACTGCTTTGGCGCAAGGCATCTTTCACAACCTCGTGCGGGAATACCTCGCATGCATATACCGATTTCTGCCTTTGGATCAGGCGGATAAGAAGATGCGCGAGCTCTTGACTGCGTGAGTCTTTCGGTCTCCTGCCGCGCTTCGCCCGCAAGATAATTGGACGCTGAAGACGTTCCGGTCTTGTAGCGCAGCTGAGAGTCTCCCAGATATCGTTCACACGAAAGATGGCTCTGCAGTCGTGCAAGAGCTCATTGCTCGCGGAAATGCCAAGGTGTGTCCTAATTTCGTAGAAGCCTGCCAGTCTCACGAGGCTTTTAGGACCGGAAACAGATACTGCAACCGCTTCGGAAGCACATACCGGCGATGTGTAAAGATGCCGATGCGCAGATGGTGCTGTTCACGGCCTTCGACTGTGTCGAGTAAGCTGTCTTTCAAGGTGGTACTGGTACGTATAACCCGCTAATCGCGCATTTCGTAGTGATACGAAGCTCGTGGGCAAGGCGTTCGTCTCCGTAGGTTTGAGCTCTACAATTCCCAGCTCTTCCTGACGATATGACCAGGACATCACCGCTATGGCCTATGACCTCGTCTCCGACAAGAACGGTCGGCGAGTTCTCCTATATCTACTCGATCCCACCTCAAACCGTCACTTCATCTCTTCCACCCTCTCAACGCTAAGCATGTCCGCACAAGCGGCAAGGGATGCTGGGACGAGCAAGAAGGATCCCGTCGTACGGCGCAAGGAGTTGCTGGGTTATGCGAGTGAGGGATTTCTGAAGCTTGTGGAGGAGAATGGAGAGGAGCTCGTCCGAGATCCCGGTGCCGGTTTGGTGTTCCAGGAGATAATGCTTCACGCAGAGGGAGGTCCGTAGTCGTAGTCCGGCCCATCCATCAGATGCTGACTTTGCGTAGACAAGAGTGCTGCCATTCGAACCCTCGTCCTTCCACTGCAGACCCCTTATCCCGAATGTGCACCAACCGATACGGAGCTCGACCCCTCCTCCAGCCATCTGCTGGATCTGCCGCATTCGACGCGGACATACAAGCTCTTCCTCTCTGGCGGACACTTCGACACCTCCACCCGAACCCTGGCTATCCCCGACACCGATCTGCCGCGAGCTTTCGCCTTTGCTTTCTGGGAAGCCATCACTTGTGCAGATGCTGGAGGCGACGAGAATGCTGTGCGGATAGCCAAGGGCAACGCGCCGTTTGTGGTAGTGGAGATGGCCCAGGCATTGGTCTCTGCCCGCAAGGTGGCAGAGATCAAGCGTATCTTGGGACGGCAGCATGTCATTACCGCGATTCGGGCGAGTGGTCGTAAAGGTGCGAGGTTATTAGCGGAGAAGCTTGCGGCGCTATGAGGTTCCCGCATGTATCCTGTGCATACCGGACCGGACCAGGTGAAACACGTCATCACGTCATTTTTGTCCAGGCTGAAACGAGCGGAGATCTGATACGCGTGCTGTGCAGATCCGTCCACGTTTGGGTGAAAGGATGCTTTGGAAGCTTTTTATAAGGAGTGCTCTTTTTTCCTTCCCTCCCCATCCATCAATCCCATTCAAGAAGAACTTGGAATCTTCTCGCGTCTCACTTCATCAGCGCATTCACCACTACCCGAATCCAACTTCGCTAAAGCTCACCATGGTCTCGCTCCATTCGCTACTCATCACCGTCACGGCCATCGCCACCCTCCCACTCTCCCTCGCGAAGGTGTACAATGTGACTGCCCCACCGAGCGCTGCGTCAGGGACCAACATCACGGCGGTACTCTTCACCGAGGGGTATATCCAGAATTGGGATGACTTTGGTGTACGTCTCCCTTCCCTCAACCCTTTTCTCTCTCTCGTTTTCTCCTGTCGAACGTCTCGGCTGATGGGCACTCTGCAGGTGATCTGGGGCCTCCAGCTCGCTTCGCACACGTGTGATGCTTGTATCGGCACCATGCTAAGCTACAATAACCTATAGTACGTCCCCTCTCCTGGGTATGTCGATCAGAGATCGGGACTGACAGAACGTAGTGGCGACCCGAAACTGCCCACCCAAATTGGGAACGAGACTTTCTCAGTTCCCATCCCCGCCGGGTATACCCCAGGGCCATACACCCTCATCGCGGGCGTGCCCTACCTCGTGGGCGTGAGTCATTTGCTCCTCCCAAAACGACCCAGAGACGGAACTGATGATGAGGCTCAGGCAAGCGGCGAGTCGGGGATCAATTACTTCAAGTCAAACATCACCGTCTCCTGAGCTCGAGCTCGACGTTTGGGACGAGTGATGGGAATAGATCATAAAAGTTTGTGGAGTTTAGGCGATGAGAAGAGGACATTTGTGTCCATAGTACAGAACTTCCCATGTATCATATACTTCTTGTCATCTCAATGGCCAGGTTTCCTCGGCGGGGCCAAAGATCCTCGGGATCGCACGATGTAAAGTATCCATGGTCCTCTTTGAGCAAGGCAGTTGCCTTGAGCGATGCGTGTGTCCAGATCTCAGACAGTCTGATGGAGCGGGAAATACCAGTCAGATATGCGTGGATAGATGCATCAGAGCTTCGCTTTTCGTCGAGGTGCGGGCGGGTTTGGCTCGGGAGATTATAGTCCGGCTTACAGCTTTGGTCCTTCTTCCCTTTGCAGGTCAGATTCTGCAGTCGGCCACCTCTGGCTGTCCTCAACCATCACGAAGGAGTCGGGTCAGAGTGTGCATTTCTCGGCCCTTCACAAGCATCCAAACGTAAGACTACGATTCTAGCTCACCACATTCCCACATCTACGTCTTGGCCACCGCCTCTGCCTCTGGCATCGTCGTGTAGACATGACTATGCGCATTGACAGGCCCAGACTGGACCGGCTCATCGCCTTGCGGTCTCGATCCCCAATTCCCGGTCCAAGACCCCTGCTTCTGCTCAAATACAACCGAGGGAATCGAATCAAATCTCTTCTCCACCTTTGGAGTTAATTTCGATTTCGCGATCGAACCTCCCTCGACCGGATGTGTTCCCCAGAAAGACGCCCTCTGTCCGTTCATGATAGTAGAATGTGAATCAAACATCTTCCCTACGTCCGGCGCCAAATCCACCGTCGGTGGGAACGTCTGCAGTCCTTGCGCTTTCGACTGTTCTTGGACCGATTGACAGGTCACCTGAGCCTCTACGTCTTTTGCTGAGCTGCTACGGCGCATCTCCGATCGCCGCGGCCCATCGCCGGTAGATCCGTAGCCTGCACCGCTGAAAGCCCCACGAGGCGAATCACTGTCCATCCGTCGAACAGTCGCGCCCTTGTTGCTGCCACTGGCCGAGCTCGATTGACCTTGACCGGCAGCACTGCTGGCATAGGTCGCGCTCTCGGGTGTCGATCCCAAGGGGGACACCCCGCTCGAGTGGCTATGATTAGGCGGTATCCGCCAGTAGCCACGCTTGACGTTGAGCGCGTTTATCACGCAGACTCCGAGATGCGCGTTGTGATGCAGCTCGGGTCTGTCATGTGTCAGTGAAACACACTATTGATAAATGAGACACTACTCACGCGCCAGGTCGCGGGTGATCGGGATAGTGCGCTTGAAGCTTTTCGATAGTCGGGTTTGTGGCTCTGTCGAGGAAGTATTCGATGAGTTGCGCATGGTGATGGCCGATCTTGAAGCGGAGGCCGAATTGCCCAAGCGCCATGCTAGGGAATGTCAGCATGTTGTAATCAGCCCCGCCAGTGCAACTCACCGGCACATCTCAATGTCCATGCGGTGCGACTCGGCCGCAGAGTAATCGTTGATATTGAGTGCGAACCGGTAGAACAGCAGACTCGTTCTCGCAGCAGTGACCAAGCACCTAACAATGGAATCAGCTTGACCCAAATCTGCGCAAAAGACGCCACTGACACTGAAGCGGACGAGTGCATGACCGATGTGAAGTTCTGCGCGCCTTCGTTCACGACGCTTGCGAGTTGCTGGATGATGGATACAATCCCTTGCGCCCCGCCAAGGAGGCGTCGTGTCGCAGAGTCGTTAGGGTCCGCGACATCGGCGAAAGGCTCGTAAAGGCAGATGATGGCGGCATGAGGCAACATTTGTGCAGCCTAAATGCAGATTCTCAGCTACACCGCGGCTGAAATACTACCACCCGAACTCACGATGACGTCGATGTCCAGCCGTTTTTTCGAGTTGAGCTTGCACGGGTTGCGTATACTCGGTGGGAAGCTCATCCTGGTTTGAAAGTCAGCGTCTCCGTCATCGCGGCGAAGGACGGACTGGAAGCAGGCAATAGCATTGGCTATTTCTCTGAACTCGGGCCTCTGAAGTCCATCGCAATCATCTTCTTCTCGGAGGTGACGGTTCTTCCATTTTCGGACGAATCGGTTCACTCTGTTCATCAGAATTGATGCCTTGACAACCATCACGAAGGGATCTGGGACGGGGTGCCTGCGGAGCATGTGTTCAGCAATCGCACCGATCAATCCATTCGACAAGCTCACTTCGTCCAGAAATCGGGTGACTCCGTGTCCTGAGGATTGGGTTCCATATGCTCCTACGACTCGTGTCAGTTCGAGCCCATTTTTTTTCGCTCTAGACGGACCGCTGCAATTTCGAAGTCCTTGCTGGAGACCGGCAGTGGCACACTCTGCGCTAACGTTAGCCTGAGATGTCTTCATCAATTGCAGGCGCTCACCAATTCGTCAAGAGCCATCGAGGTCCCCCAGCCGGACGCCGAGCTCGCAATCTGAGTGAACCATCAGATGATGATAAATACCGAGCTCTAATGTTGTCTCACTGTATCGTGGTAGAAAGCCATCCACACAGCCGCCCTTCTCTCCTCTCGCTCCAGCGCATCCGCAGGTGGGGGAAGCATCACCGACTTGAGAGAGAGCTCCGCGCTTCGTACATTGAGACCAAGTGGGAGGAGCATGCGTGCGACAAGTCCAGCATACGCCCAGCACTCTAACATCCTGTGCGCGGTCAGCTTTGCCTTCGATCACTGCGATCCCGCTCACCGAGTGTCATCGATGAACACCCTGCTAAGAATGATCATCGCGCGGACCACGTCAAACAGCCGATTCCCCGTGTTGAGTCCGTCCTGCACCGCCTCCTTGCCATAGGCTGCTTGCTTGAGACCAAACGACAACGACTTCCCGCTCTGAAGGCCGAGATCTTCCATGTCGGCGCATCCATCGCCACTACTCAGAGTCGAGCCGCGCTGATACACCGCCGGAGCACACCATGCGGCGGAACTGGCGCACATCGCATGAACGAGAGCTGGGTGAGGGAAGTTGGGATGCGTTGGAGGAAGGGCAAGACGAGCGAGAAATCTTGCTCGGTGCAGCAGCCGATTCAAGTTTGGGACGAGTTCGAAGAAAGCCTCCGCGCTGCAGATCATCAGTCTCCATTGAATGGGAAGGAGGAACGCGTACAGCTCATTGACAATGTGCGGCTCCGGAAGGTTCGGGGGCCACCCGGGCCAGAACAGGTCCATGAGCAGCTGCTGTTGGATTGCTTCATCGACCGGCGGGAAGCCGGGATCCATGTCGACATCTGTTGACTGGCCTAAGCTCGTATCGCCACCCCCTTCATCTACAGGGGGGTTACCAATGCCCTGTAAGACGGTATCAACCGTCTCAACGGCTCGCCAAGGGCCTTCTGTACGGGTTGATGGCTGTATTTGACCATCAGGTCCCGGGGGCGGCGCCCAATTGAGATTCTGCGTAGGACCCGGTGCCGTCGGCCCAGATGGTCCAGGAGAGAAGTTGAAGAAGTTGTTCGGTGATAGGACTGAAGGCCCAGCTGGACAGGAATCGGACGTCACCCCAGTCGAGTACTGACTTGTTCGGCGAGACGTGCCGGACCCGTTCGACATTTCGGTCGGTTGCCTTTCTTGAGCTTGCTTTTGAGCTGCGGCATTGTCGATCGCCTGTGAATCGCTAAATGACAGAAATGGAGTAAGGCCAGTCGATTGCTGTCCGTTGTCCTTTGCGTTGTCGCTATTAGCGGCCCAGGATGGAGCACCCGTCATCATTGCCGATGACAATGCTCCATTGCGAAGACCCGGGACGACATTTGCCTCTGGCATCTGCGCCGATGCAGCGGAAGACAGCATCTCGAGGAACGCGGTCGGCGAAGGCGCGATGTCCGGGTAATGTGATCTATTCTGGTTCTGTGCCGATACATCTCCATATCTCTGGCCGGCGGACCAAGATGGATTCGGCTCGGCAGATCCTCTGGACTGGTTGGCAGTTGCAAGGCCATCGTTGTTCTTGGCGAGTTGAGCCTCGAGAGCCTCTACTCAAGCTATCAGCTTGCGTCCCACAAATTGACTTCGAACCCACCAATCTTCTTCCTCAGCCTCTCCGTCTCATCATCCTCCTCGTCCTTTCTATTCTTTTTCTTCGGATCCCCGCTAGCCTTCCTCTTCTTCTTCTTACTCCCATCGGCGTCGTCGTTGCCCTCATCCGAAACCAACGAGACATCGCGGTAATTGACCTCGGCCCCGTTACCGGGACCATCATCGTACTCGCAAGTGAGTACTGGATTGCTGTTCGGTGCAGTGCGCATGAGATGCTTATGAGACCTAATACACGTCGAGCAGTTTGGTCTCTCCGCACTACACTTCTGCGTACTCGTCAGCGATATTGAGTACATCGCTGTGACAGTCACGAACGAGCTTTCGACGACGACAATTGAGACAAGCTTGGTTACGCCTCAAGACTCCCGCGACCTCGCTAGCGTTCTGATTCTGTTGATACTGGGCGGGGGCGAGCGGCGGCGGCATGGCGGTTTCAACGTAGATGACGCTGTCCGAGTTCGGGCGAGTCGAGATGTTGGTAGGACGGAGGGTGGTGGGTGGGTGGTTGGAGTGATGTTGATGGCCGATATGGGTACTCATCGCGACGAATTACCCGGTAAGGCCGAGGTGGAGGAGGATCGGAGAAAACGCTGCACCAGGATGGGCGAAACCCTCAGAAGAAGCCTGGAGCGGGATGAGATGGTTGCTTGATGACTCCCGACGGTGATTCGACACACACAAAGGATGATTGAAGACCAAGCAAGGGAGCTTGAAAAATATGCAACGGGAGCGGAAGCGAAACGGAACCTCGGGGATGTGAATACTACCAAATGCGGTGACCGAGGCGCTCCTTGAACTCCGCAGCGACGCATCAGTGTTAGCGCCACAAGCTTGGCAGTTCGGTAACTTGGTTTGGTTCCGGTATCACCGCTGACTTCCTAATTAGCACCGTAGTGCAGCTGTGCTATGAGAACCGGATGCATCGTCGTGTCTAACTGTCATATCATGTGTGGCGTAACGAGACAAGGTGTCATGAGAATCTATACACAACGGGGCCGGAACAAAACAAGGGCAAGAGAGATGTCGACCCAAGCACGATCGATCACTTGCTGATCACGCCGTTGGCCTGGTTGGCGGCCTCACTGCCTTCGTTCTTGGCCTTGTTCTGAAGCTGGAGTCAGCAGAGTAATCATCATCAATGGGAGAAAAGCTTGCCTTGGCTCCCAGGACGTAGTTGTAGATCTCATCGACGATCGGCTTGACATGGTCCTATGGGGGACGGGCGATCAGCAATCCTTACTCTGGGGGTTTTGAAGTGTACACTCACCACGACGTAAGCGCCAAGCTGGTTCGACTTGTCCTGAATCGAAGCGTCCTTTGCGAAGACGATACCCTTCACATCGTTCGTCGCCTTGCCAACAGCCTTGTTCGTCATAAGCTTTGCCGCTGAGGCGCGAGATGCGTGAGTTAATGATACTTACATCCAGCATGTTTGCGGGGATCTGAGTGCCCTGCTTTGCGAGGGCGTTCAACTGCTCGAGCAGAGCGTGCGAGATCTCCTGCGATGACTGAAGAGTGGCATGCGCTCGGGCGCCGATGGCGGAGTTGATCTCGGCAGTCCTGCTGATGACGTCTTGGATGACGGGCTGAGCCTGGTGGAACATCGGTGCGAGGCGCTTTATGCGAATTCAGCAAAGTACAGCAAGGGTTAAGGAGGTAACTCACCGCATCGTAGACACCCTTTGCCTGCTTGACGACGATGAGGTCCTCGGTAGGGGTCTTGAACGGGTCTGCGGGGATAGATCAGCTCGGATCTCTCGCGTCCAGAACAGGATGATCTCAATGCAGGGTGATGAGGCAAGTGGACTCACAAGGGAAGGTGGCTTGAGCGCGGTCAAAGCTGAGTTCGGGATCAACTCGAATCTGATGGATTTGGCCAGACTCACGTCGCAACAGCAAGTCCATCTGCAGATTCGAGAAGAGGCTTCGACCTGGAAATGACTGGCGTTGCCATCTCATACGATTCTAAATATTGCAGTAATCAGCAAACAACCGTATTAGGAGCACCGCATAACCTACTTGAGACGACACCAAGCGCAGTCTGGTAGATCTGGGCGCTGAGGGCGGTAGAATTCAAGATAGCCCTTCGCAGATAGCCCATCAGTCGGACAACATTGTCCGAGCAGGCAGAATGGAGAACTCACTGCGCGTATGCGACAGAGTCATGGACAACCGGCACCCCATCCAAGCGGCCGACAATCCGGAAGTCTGTGAGGGGACAGCTTGTCAGCTTGGTCCAAAAGGGTAAAGGAGGGTGACGCACTTGGCGCATCGCCATTGGCAGCAGGAGCAGCTGCGGTAGCCATGTTGATGCAAGTGAGGTGAATACGGATATGGGTAGATCAAGAAAGACTGCGAGAGCGTACAATGTCAGTTTCGAAGCGTGTTGATGATGATGACGGCGTTGAGCCAAAGGAGGGTCTGATGCGAAGTCGATTCTCACCCTTGGCGGGAATTCGCTTGGTTGCTACACAACAGAGTGATGATGACGGAATCTGGGACCGAAGTTGCGAGAAAACTGAAAAAGGGGGCCGCCCCCAGGAAAGTTCAGGGTAAGGGAAAGTTTCAGATCACACGTGTTCCAGAAGACGCCACCGCGGGGATGACGTGTTTGAGAAGTTAGAGATAACGGGTTGAGGGGAGTGACTGGATTTTCCGCAACAGGAGGGTCAGACTGTTCCGAGGGATCGAAATTGAACACGAGCGGTAAACCCTCGGCTGCGAACAGTCGATCATCAAATGTATGCCATCCTGTTGGCGTCCCGAGGTAACTATGGGCAGGGCAAAAGAGCACGAGGGCATGATAAGACGCGGTTCACAAACCTTATCGCGAGAACGGGATCCGATTCACGGGATCGCATCAGGGCTGCCTTTGCGTAGTTAGCCAAGCTTTTGGAGGATCATCGTTACCCAGGTCAAAGTCAAGTGGAACCAAATGGCGTCAAGCCAAGAGAAGCTGCGATCGCTCTTAAAGAGGGAATGGGGCATGCGATGACATAGTCCATATGTTACAGTCTTGTGATGATAGATACAGCCAGATCGACCCAGGACATCTCTCCCTAACAGCAACCACAGTAACTTCGGTTCCCTAGATGGATCAATGTTCCCTCACAGCAACCCCAGTAACTTCGGGTCCCTAGATGGATCAAAGTGCCTCTTCTCCTCTTCACCGGGAGCCGGACCGATCGCCTTTTGCCCAGCCTTCCCCTTCGGATACTCAGAAGACTGGGCCTTCATCTTGGACATGGTGTTCGATCGGAGCATCTTTGCCTCGGCTGGGATGACGCCTGACGGCGTGGAGTTGGACCGGATGTGCCGGTCGGTGGAGGAAGAGGGTGTCATGGCGAGGTTGTGCGGGTAATGGTGATGGTGATCTTTTGGGTTCGAAGTGGCGAGAGGGGTGTGGATGGGGGTGCTGGCGCCGGAGTTTGGCTGGGAGGCGAAGACAGGGCGTGAGAGGGTGAGGCCGGAGAGGAAGGATGGGCGGCGAGATGACGGTGGTGTCAGCCGAGCTGAGGGGGGAGTTCAGCTTTGTCTCCGACACAATACCAACGGGAATAATGCGGAGCTTCGGCGCTGAACTCACTCTCAGAGCTGAATGACTTCCTTCTCTCCTCCGCCGTCTCCCTCTCCTCGCGGCAGAAGCTATGTGTCCCCGAATCGAAATTCGCTAGCAATTGATGAAGCTTCGACTCGTTGAAATTTGAGGTATCCGGGGTGCCAGGCGGTGTGACGAGCTGTGGCGAACCACGCTGTACGAGAGCCGAAGGCTCGTGGGATGATGGCCTCTGTTGTGTCATGCTTTATAAGGTTGAGCGGATGTTGAATGTATTGAGCGGGCGACGAATCTAAGCGGAGAGATACCGCTGGTCTGAAACCAAGGGTCAGCACAGCTTGGAAAGGGAGGCGGGTGGAAGGAGGGTGACGCGTCCTCATGAAATGGGACGAGACCAAAGGATGAAGATTGCGGTACGAACCTTTGTGAGATGATGGGGGAACCCAAAAAATGCAAGAGAACAGAGAACGAACGAGCGAACAGGCCGCTGTCAAAGCGTCCAATCCGACGTGATGAAAGCGGGGTGTCACCCTTTCGATGAGGTCTCGTATGATCCGATCTGATCGGGCGGAGCTAACCGTGTGCGCACAAAAAACTGCCTCGTCGAAGGACAATCTGTCTATGCAGTCTAGTTGCTAGATGGTTGGAGAAGAGACAAATCGGCGATCTCCCGGCTTCGTTTTACCGGGCCAGAGAACGGGCTTCCGTCAACGTGGGATTCACGTGACATCGTCGGGTTTAGTCGGTATCAATCCGAGCCTTGCTGACGTCCGAATTGCCACGAGTATACTAATAGGTGGAGATGTCCGCTAACGCCTATCTTTCAGCGTGCTGAAATTTCCGGTCTGAAGGACGCGGGATGGTGTAGCTGGGACGAAATTGTTGCTCGTGGCCCGACCAAAATCCTATCTTTAACACTGGTCGCCTTCGCACCAGCATGCAGCTCCTCACCATCCTACTTGCTATCGCGTTATGGACGACGGGCGTGATAGCTTCGACGAGTAAACGGTATCAAACGGTGCAGCCGAATCTCAATTGCTGGGGTACGAACGTCTCCGCCTGCCAGGATCCTATTGTGGGGAGTAATGGAGCTGTGGTGACTGTGACTCAGGGTTGTAAATCCTTGCGTTGATTGCTGACCGAATGCTTCGACAGGAAGTGGGCACTTGCTCCGAGATTGGCGTCGACATCCTCAAGCAAGGCGGGAATGCTGCAGATGGTCCTTTCAAGCTTTTACGGTCGTTTGTTCGACTGACATCCCCGCAGCCATCATCGCGTCTGGTCTGTGTGTCGGTGTCATCTCCGCCTATCATAGTGGTCTTGGCGGGGTGAGCTGCAGATGCCTGAACTGTTGTGCAAAGCTGAGCAGTCGATTGGTCAGGGCGGTTTCATGCTAGTCAGGTTCAACAATCCAAACGGGACACATGGATACGAGACAATTGACTTCCGCGAGACCATGCCGGCGGCAGGCAACGTGACGGCGAGTAACCCATCTGGAATGACGAGATCCACCAATCGCTAACGAAGTAGCCAGCTCTACTCAGCTTATGGTGTCAACCAAACAAAGTCTCTCGTCGGAGGACTGGCTGTCGGTGTCCCAGGCGAACTCAGAGGTGAGCGATTCATCAGAGCCTTTGACGAAGTCTCACGAGGTCTGGAACGACAGGTTGGGGGAAGCTCCATGAGAGGCATGGATCGATGCCATGGAAAGACCTGTTCCAACCGGCGATCGACCTCGCCAGGAACGGTTTCTTCGTAAACCCCGACCTGGCAAAAGAGCTGCAGGACGGCCCGTTTATCGTCGAGGACCCATTATTCGCCGAGACGTATGCTCCCAAAGGCACCGTTCTCAAACTCGGGGATACCTGCTTCCGTGAGAAGTACGCCAACACGCTCGAAAACGTCTCAACTCACGGCGCCGACGTGTTCTACGCGAATTCGACCATCGCCTCGAATACCATTGCCAAGATTCAGCAGACTGGGGGAATCATGACGGCTGAAGATCTCGCCGGCTACGAAGCGATCGTTCGCAAGCCGGGAATGATCGAGTACCGGTCAGAAACCTGGTGGAGGGATGAATCATTGGCTGACTACGCGTGATAGGGGTCAGAAGATATTCTCTACATCCGCTCCTAGCTCTGGGACCGTCACCCTTTCGGCTCTCAAGATATTCGAGGGTTTTGATGGCTCAGCGTCGGACACAGCCTCCGCCATCAATATCACCACTCACAATAGTACGTCGACCCGGCGTGAGGCGGACTGAAGACGAAATTCTTGCCTTGCCCTTTCTGCAGTCATCGAGTCTACCAAGTTCGCATACGGCCAACGAGCGAATCTTGCCGATCCGGCTTTCGTCGCGAACGCGACAGCCCTCGAGTTCTCCTACCTGAGCGAGGAGGTCGCCACCGAAGCCCGGGCGAAGATCTCGGAACAAAACACTTTCACTGCCGCCTATTACGATCCGTCGAGTTACTACCCAGGTGCCGAGTCGGGCACGAGTCACATGGCTGTGGTTGACTCGAGTGGGATGGCCGTGAGCCTTACGACGACTGTGAATCTGCTTTGGGGCTCTCGAGTCGGTGAGTCTCGCCTCACTGCCCCAGTCTAACCGAATCCTGAGATAGGCAGGCTCGTGTTGATCTCTTTCTTTAGTGACAGAAGATGGCATCATCCTGAATGATGAGATGGATGACTTTGGCTCACCCGGTCGACCGAACGCTTTCGGTTTCGCGCCCAGTCCGGCAAACTTCATTGCTGGCGGGAAACGCCCGCTCTCTTCAATCTCGAGCACGATTGTCGAGAACGAACAGGGTCAGATAGTGATGGCCACTGGCTCAGCCGGCGGGAGTCAGATCATCACGGCCACGGTTCAGGAGGTGTACCATTATATTGACCAAGGTCTGAACGCTACCATGTGTACGAGACAGTGCGTCCCTTGATCAGCTTACGGACTGTTTGGTTCATCTCCAACTAGTGCTGACGATTTTCACAGTCCGCGGTGGCACGACCAGCTCGGACAGAGCACCACTTTTGAGGTGACAAATCATACTCTGGGGATTCAAGGATATGACAATCGAACCGTCGCTTTCCTCGAAAGCTTGGGACATAACGTCACCTACGTCCAGCCGGGCGGCTCGGTTTCGCACATCATTGGCAGATTGGATAATGGCGATCTGCTCGCTGGGTCCGATCCCAGGAGGATCTCGGGATACGGTGCGGCATATTGAGTTTGTATCTGTGAAACGGCTATGCCGCATTAATGAATGATACCGGTGAAGGGTTTCAGAGGTCTTTCCGGAATAATGCACCCGGTGCTTCGGCCATGCAGACCCCAACTAAGTTACTACTGTTTACGTCCAGAACTCTGCAATTCTCCGCCATGACTTCTGTTGTCTCTCCAGATTCAACCGAGTAGGCGACATAAAAGAGCCCGTCGCCAACCACATCGTCATCTTCAAGTGCCGGATGGTCCCATATCCGTCTCGTCCTCCCCTTCACCTTGTACCGACTCGCCCTCCATCCGTCCGTCGTGGTCACTTTCCTCGTCACCTCGACTCCACAAAGAGCTAGACCTGCACCCGACGTCATTCGTCGAATCCTTACGTGATAGGTCCCGGACAGTCGAGGCAAACGATGGGCCAGTCCCTGCTTCTGATCAGATGGAGGATTTCTTGAAATTGAAGAACGTCGCACTCGAGGCTGTCAAGGGGCTGTCGAAAGGGAATGATGCAGAGGAAGATATAGGACTCGACCTTGTGTGCGTTTTTATGCGATGCGGGCTTTACATTCCTTTGTTGAACTGAACTGACGGGATACGTGTCTAGATATTTCGCACACCGCTACCTCCTGCTGTGAGACAAGCCATCAAGGAGCTCTCGATCTCTCACATCCCCGCTCTCATGTTCTTGCCAAGGACAGCTGTCGGGTATCACCGGTATGTACATCGGAACACCTTGCGCGCCATGCGCTGATCCAAGGTCAGAGGATCGGATCCGCGACGCTCTAGGTGGGACCATTAGTCTGCTCCTTCGGTCGAGGGACGACTGATGGGAGTACTGGTCTAGGCATTCCGATGTGCAAATAACGTCTTGATGAAGTACCGGACCTTCCGCCGATGTATGACTGTGAGTACCCTGTAACTCTACCGATGAGACTAGACCAATGAGCCAACGCGACAGACGAGTTTGGTGCGCTCCTTAAGACAAAAGGCGAAGAAGGGCTGTCTGATGACAATGACCTCCAGCACCGCAATGGGCCGCACCCAACATCGATCGAAGCGTCATCTTCGTGACCGGTTTGATCCGGTCTGCCGCCCGGTCCGTCGACGGTGTCATCTGTCTGAGCATGCCCGAACTCGATGGTGAGGCGCCCAAGGACTTGAGGGATTCAAGGGGTCCCCTGGATCGGGATAGGGTTAGTTCGTTCATACGGTCCTATTCTTGAATTGACGCCGGGAATGACAGGTCGCAAGTCAACGAGAATGCTGAGGAGGAAGAGAAGGAGATCAAGAAGGAGGATGAGACGATCATGGGGTTCCTCGACAAAGCTCAAGAACAGCATGGTCCTGATTCGGCCCTGTATATCAGGTATAGCATATCCGCCTACTCCCGCTGCATATGCTCATAACTTGTACAGCTTAGGCACAAACTTTTGGTCGACAGTCCGAACCTCGCTCATCACCACCATCATCTCTTTTCTCCTCAATGCCTCTCCTGATATACCCTTCGTATGGGCGACCGCTTCCAACGTTGAGCCGGAATTGAAGAAGAGGTGGAGGAGAGTGGACGGGGAGGAGGATGAGGGGTGAAGGCGACGAGCGGCTCAGGAAGAACATGGCGGACGTGATGCGGGAGAGTGTGGAGAGGGGGGAGGCGAAGGAGGGGATGATGCTGATTAGTCAGTGGTTCGGTGCCAACCGATAATTCATGCATGGGGAACGGTTTGAGCGCCGTGCGGCATTAACTGAACGGTGCTGCAAGGAGACTACGTGGTGGGATTGTGGACAGCACAGCTTGGTTACAAAATAGTCACTGGCAGAATCCGCCATGAGAGGGGGGGGGGGGGGGGGGGGAAACAGGGCATGGCGA
>JAABUP010001084.1_pt1 | contig 57839 bp, 78 predicted proteins | sample 5559201 | NCBI WGS metagenome assembly JAABUP01 (sample SAMN10711887, study PRJNA513373) | rock metagenome | isolation source: Antarctica rocks | place: Antarctica | reverse complement strand
GAAGCTGGATTGTCATTGCATACTGACTTGTGGGCTTGTATTCCAGGTTCTCTCAATCACTCTCACACTCAGCATGTTTTGAAGTGCCTTTCAGAGGCAGAGCTGCCTTAGGCTGCATTCAGTCTCACATGGAGAAGCACGGCATCTGTCAGGTGGATTTACTCAAGGTGCAGCTGCTGTTCTTTGCTCCTGGAACAGGTTGTGATAGCTTTAATGGTGTCAAGGGCTGCATGTGTGCAGTGACTGTCTGTGTGGAGAGGCATGGCATTGGTCAAGCAAAGTTTTGCATTGGCATGTACAGTCTGCAGCAGTGACAGCTAACATTGGCTTCACTTGTATCGTGATCGCAGCAGGCAAAGCAACAGACGATGACACAGCATGTTTCATGTCAACATGTGCCAGATCACCTTTGCAGCTGGATGTATGGCTGGCGGCTTCATGACAGTCTCTGTGCATGTGCAACTTTTGGACAGACCCCTGTCAGGCAAATCCGCAAAGTGGGCGTTTCATTGCAAAAGCAGCTGGCTGCTTCAGGGTAGCTGCCTGCCAGGCATGCACAGCACTTTGGTTCAGATGAGGCCATGCGTCCATAGGAGATGCTAGGTATGTGATGTGGGGACAGCATGTGCTCTTGTACAGTCAGCTCAGTCTTTGGTGGCACCAGGCCAGCTCTCACTGGGTCTTCGGTTTGGACTAACAGCTGTGATGATGCCAACATGTGCCTCATGGTGTGTGTGTATGCAAGTGCAGGTAGATGTTGAAGGATGTGAACTACAGGCATTGCAAGGCATTCAGGATCACCATTGGCAGCATATTCGACAGGTACTTTCACAGCTTGATGGTGTAACCTGAGTGAGTAGGACTGTCAGGCAGGAAGCTTGCACATGCACATGCACATGCACATGCACATGCACATGCACATGCACATGCACATGCACATGCACATGCACATGCTGCAACCCAAAGTGCAAGCCTGAAAGCAATCAGTCACTGTCTTGTTGTGCTTGCATGCATATGTGCATTGTCGCTGACAAGATCAGTTTGCAAATTGGTAAATGTGCCAGCAAGCCTCTCTGCCTGTCCAGCTGCTTGCAAAGACAGCAGTACATGCATGCAGATCATTTTGGAGGTCCATGACACAAGAGGCCGCAGGGAACATGTGATACGATTGCTCCAGGCACAAAATTACTTGGTGTCTTGCGTGCGCGGTCTGGCTCCAGAAACTTACCTGGTGTATGCAAGAAGGACGTGAGTCAGTACAGCAGTGTTGAGTAGATTGATGGAGGGGCTAAAAGAGCCTTATGCACGGTGCACTGTTGCTTGGAGAAGCAGCAAGGCCAGTCGCGATTGCAATGTTGAGCACAGAAGCTGTTGTTATCACACTGTTTGTACAGCTGCAAGTAGAGATCGAGACTGCGCTGCTGACAAACACACTCATGCTACTAAGTAGCACTCTGTGATTGTTCAGATCAGCTGCAATGCATATTGCAGAATGATTGTGATCATGATGATTGGCTAAGCGACAAAGGCTATGCTTTGCATACGAGCTTTTGCCCTATTCAACAGTGAAGCAGTAAACAGTAGTCGGTCAGGTGACCTGACATCCTGTCGGTGAGTACATGCCAATGTAGCATGCAATGGAGGTAAAACGACACTCTGTGACATTGTACGGACTAAAATTATCCATACTACTATACAAGCTATGAATGTGCTGTTGCACCAACACACATTGATTGGCCCTGGGAGGCCTAGAATTCGCTGAAAAATATCATATGCACAGAATGGTAGTTTTGTAAGCACAGCGCAAGCCAGAACTGCACTCCAGAGTTACATATCGCTACAGCATGGTGGATCATTGCAAATGCACCCTGTCAGAATGCACCACAATCACTTGCACCAGACCATTCCTGGCTGCTGCCCCTTCTGACCACATTCACAACGTGCTGTGCATGTTCTGACACCTTGGATGTTGATGATTCATCTGAGTCACTGCAGTACTCAGTCCAGCCTACATTGGCAGCTGTGCTGCTGCTTGTTGTCACAGCAGGCGCTCCCCATGCCAAAGATGGCGGCGCTCTCCAGTACTGCTTCCCATTAGCATCCCTGTCTTTCATAGCATCCTGTGTGCTTTCTGATGGCTCAATATCATGGTCTACAAATACGCTCTCATTGCTCAAGCTGCCACCACTATTGCCTGTGTTTTGATCTTGTGGATTGCAGACATCAGCAAATACATGTCCTGATGAACTTTGGTCCCTAGGGCTGGCAGCAGCATGCGTGTCTGCACCACTAGTGACCAACTGAGGACCACGCTGAGGCAATGAACGTCGCAGTTCAGCACTCCCTGCTTCCCGGAATCGCCTGAGTCTGGGATCTTCCCTGCTGACCCCGCCCCTGAATCCTGTGGTGGCATGAGCCCAGCCAGCATGTGGACTGGGGGCCAAGGGGGGGTGTGGACCCTCTTCAGCAGAGAAGCTGCCACCCCAGGTGCTGCTGAAGCTACCAGCAGCAGCTTTGACAGCTGCTGCCTGTGGAGCTGTCCACGCATGAGCAGACAGGCCTTGTGGAATGCTGCTGCTCTGCTGTCTGTCTGCCTGGGCATCAAACATGACCTCTCTACGCACTGAGCCTGCAGCGCCTGTTTGGTCCATCTGGTGCTTGGTGTACTCAGTGAAAGACTGAGACTGGCTGCCAAGCTCAGGAACCCAAAAGACAATTCCACTGCTGTTTCGCTGCATGCTCTGTGCAACCCCAGAAGCTGCTGTCACTATTCCATCATCACCACCCAAAAGTGAGTTGCTGTCATGACGTAGAGCCGCTGTAGAGGACACCTCATTGCTATCATGGACATCGCTGCCAGAGCTGCAAGACAGGTACAATGGGGAGCTGTGACCTGATCTGTTTTGCTGTACTTCAACATGCTGCTGAGTATCTTGGCTGAGCTCCCAGTCTGCAGAGCAATGCAGTCTGCCTGCTCGGGCCCCTTCTGGCAGAGCATACAGCTGCTCTATATCTTCTGATGCAAACAGCCCTCCCGTGGCGTGGTCAAAGGGGCTACTGGTGCTGGGCTGATAGCTAGCACTGCGACTGGTGACTGCCAGCTGCTGCTGCTCTAAGGCCTGACCAGCTGACTGACTGCGCTCATGATGGGGCTTACTTCTATGGCTGGTAGAGGGCCTACAGTCATATGGTCAATCATGGCATTGGCAATCAATTGTGCAAGCAACCACTGCTGTCATGACGACACCATGCAACCACTTCCCTGTGTTCCATGTGACGACAATGGTGACGAATGTAGTGTTGATATATGTTGCAATGCGCCTCTTGAGCCTGAGCATCTGGCAGTCAAGCTGATGCCATGAGCTGTCCATATTCACAGCAGCAGAAGCGCATCATGAGAGGACATGGAAACATATGTGCGCAAGTTACAAGGACACAGGGCAGAGAGCTTACTCAGCAAAGGTGAGTGTCTTGCCGGTCTTGCTGCCAAAGTTGGCTCCATCGTCCTTATGGTCAGTTGCAGTTGCAGTGCTGGAGGTGGCTTGTCTTAAACCCAGACGCGGACCAACTTCCCTTGCTGCCCTATCACTATGGGCCTGGTCAATGAACTGCTGCCTAAGTGCATCTGACATGAAAGGCGATGCAGCCGCATGCTCTGAAAGAGGACTGTAGCTGACTCTACTTTCCTCCACAAGAAGATGCGAAGGTAGCACTCCTCGTGCCTCTGTATTGCGCAGATGGCTGTCTTGTGAGGCAATGTTTGCTCTGGCATGAATCAGAAGGATGCCGTCACCAGCTGCACTTGCTGACTTGTGTCTGGGTGAGGGTGCAGGACTGCTGCTTGCAGCTGCTGAGGGCGCAGCAAGCTGCTGGGACAGTTTGGGACCATCAGCTGCAAGTTTCTCTTGCTGGAGCTGAGCTGCCTTGAGGCAGAGGATCCATCTCTGTGCTTCTTGCTCTTGAGCAGCTTTGAGCTGCAAGATTCGCTGATGGAAGTACAACTGCAGCAGGCAAGGAGACAGAGCGTTCAGATAAACATGTGCAAGCTGTGCATCCGGTGCTGTCCGTCCACGGTCGCAAGCTACAACTGAGTACCTGAAACACGAGACTGGATATGGACTCAAACCGTTTTAGGCTGCTTAGACTCAACACCGTGCCAGCCCCACCCCAATCTCGGTCCTCTAGACTTCGATAGTACGTAAGACTACTGCTTGTCAACACGCACCAGCGTAAATCCCATGACTTGCCCTGCATGACAAGCGAGGTGAGCACACCCCGGCAGACGCGTCGAAGCTTTTGGGTGACATCGCCGTTGCTTCCTTGATAGACTCACTGTCAAGACGCTCATCTTGCTGCAACGACGCTTGGCGAGAGCTCCCTTGATCAAGATCGTCGTTTCGCTGGGGTTCCCCATGCTTTGCGTCAACCCGGTTGACTCAACCGGTCAAAGCAAAACGAGCTGGGCAGACTGAAGTCTTCAGGGAATCCAAGAGTGATGATGAAGAAGTTCGCAATACAAATAGGTCAAATCCTGATGCCATTGTTGACCTTGGCGGCTCTGTCTCAGTCTCTTGGCTTTGCAATTGCACCTGGTCAGGCACATTCGGCACCATGGCGTTGTCACAGAAAGAGTCTGACATCCAGCTTATGCTGGCAGCATCATGCCACCTAGGTACCAAGAACTGCGACTACCAGATGGAGCGGTATGTGTACAGACGCCGACTGGATGGTATCTATGTGATCAACCTGGGCAAGACATGGGAGAAGCTTCAATTGGCAGCCCGTATCATTGTTGCCATTGAGAACCCTCAGGACATTGTTGTTCAGTCAGCACGTCCTTACGGTCAGAGAGCCGTGCTGAAGTTTGCTCAATACACTGGAGCCAAGGCTCTTGCTGGGCGTCACACCCCTGGTAAGACTGCAGTTCGACACGGGACGACCTCGTCTCGCAAGCCACGTCTTCAGAACCCATTCAACCAGTGCTGACGTGCTCTTCCACTGCCTTGCAGGAACCTTCACCAATCAGATTCAGAAGAACTTTGAAGAGCCACGCCTTCTGCTTCTGACTGATCCCAGGACTGACCACCAGCCCATCAAGGAGTCTGCTTATGTCAACATCCCGACCATTGCCTTCTGCGACACTGACTCTCCACTGCCATACGTGGATGTCGCCATCCCAGCCAACAACAAGGCCAAGCACTCCATTGGTGTCCTTTACTGGATCTTGGCTCGCATGGTCCTGCAGGTCAGCCTTGCAACAAGTCTAGCACAAGACTGCATTCAGCTTTGCCGGTCATTGGCACCTCTCCCGAGCAACAAAGGCTGTGCTGACTGATGCGATCCTGTGGTCTGCAGATGCGCTCTACTCTGCTGCCAGGCCAGCCGTGGGATGTGATGGTTGACCTGTTCTTCTACCGTGAGCCAGAGGAGACCAAGGACCCCAGCGAGGAGGAGGCTGCTGACTACGGTGGTGATGCACAGCCATATGGCCAGCTGCCTGCACCTGGTGGTAAGCTCACTTCTCCATCTGCCTCTTGCATGTGCCCAACAAAACCCACCTGCAGTGCAGCTCATGTTCCCTAATGCAGCTTGTCTCCTGGTTGAAAAAGCATGGTGTCAAATTGGAGGCAACCTGGGAAGCTATGCTTGATTGCTCTGCTGAAGTCTGAGTTGACATTGGCTGTGCCTTATTTGCAGGTGTCCCAGATCAGAGCTGGGATGAGTCAGCCCCTGCTGGCACTGGCTTTGGACAGGACGCCCCTGCAGCCCCTGCAGCTGATGAGTGGGGTGCTGCCCCTGCCGCTGGTGCTGCAGGTCAGCGGCTAATTTGTTGCCCTGGGCAAGCATGTGTACCAAACGCACTTGTTATGTCACATTATACCAGGTTGCTTTGATTGGTGCATTGCACTTTTGCTGGTTGTACAAATGCCAGCATCAACAAATGTTAGCACATGCCTTCAGCAGCTTCTCTTTGCATTATGCTATGCTAACATCTGTCACTGCTGCAGATGGATGGGATGCAGCTCCAGCCCCTCAGGCCCAGCAAGCCCAGTTTGGCAACGCTGACCAGTTTGGTGCCCAGTACTAGGGGAGCTACCTTGACAGCTGCTGAAGCAGCCTGATCACTAGGATGGTCTGGAAGAATGCACCTCGAGGAGTTTGGCGTGTGTCTGGCATCTCCTTTCTTGTATTGTACAGCTGGCAGCGAGATTGCACAAGTCCATTTGATGTGCTGTGCTGTCAATGAGCGTTGGCTATGTACCTACGAGTAAAGATTGTGGAATGATGCACATTGCGTCAATGTGGCCTTGTGCATGGTGGTACAAGTCTTTTTGACATCGGATAATATCAGTGTGAAATGATTTCACTACTGTGTCGGTCTGACTGTGCGCTTGCCAACTCAATGTATTCGCTTTGTGATAAGCTGCAGTGTGCAACAATTGGCAGCATATAAGGTCTTGGCAACGTTTCCGCTGCAATACAGCTAACCATGTCAAAATTGGGGTGAGAAAAAAAAAGGTTACAACGTTGGCAGTGAGCCCAAAACAAACTAAAATATTGGGGGTGGGCAAAAACATGTTACAACATTGGTAGTGAGAGCTGCTGCCCAAAATTTCCTCTTGCTAGGTGATCAGAATCAGTAAGCAGGTGCAAGACAGTTGTAAATCAAAGCAGGTTGGTATCAATTATTAAGCTAGTACCAGCAAACAACTGTCCACACAAACCAACAGGAGTACATCTGGGCAGGATCAAGCAGTGCGCCTGATGTGTCACCACTGATGCATCAATATGTTGTGCAAACACGCTAACAATCGCCAGCACGTTCTGCCCTAGCGTGACACTGGCTGATTGCACTTGTCCAAAACACAGACGGTTGTATGCACACACCGCCAATCAGCCAAAACATCACCAACACATCCCTTGCGATCGCGCTTCAGATTTTAAACACATCACTGAGGCCAGGCAGGTGCTCTAGCACCATCAAAGCCAGCATGCGCATTACCGCCTGCCAAGCGATGTGAAGCCCCCCCAATATTGCTGCCACACCCAGGACAGGTTGCGTGCTGCATAGGTCCACCACACTCACCAATGGCATATATATAGCCACAACCACATTTGTAATACCCGCCAGGTCTGATCTCTCCTGGGCTACTGCCCTTTCTTCTTCTCTCGTCAGGCGCTGCTCGTGCTGAGCATCAGTTCTCATCATGTACTTGCCCAGCCGCAACGCAGCATTCATGCGTGAGGCAAACACACCATAAGATGCGCAAACAGGCAGCTGCATGTGGCTGGCAACTGGGAAAAATCTGGGCTGCTGGATGTCACTGCAGACCTCCACTGTAATGGTTTGCCCTGCTGTGGATAGAGTCAACCTGTTGGCAACGCGTGCCAAAAACACCCTGATGCTGTGCTCTGACAACGCCTTGACAAAACGGTGCAACCAGTCTTGAGTAGTTTGCTCTTCTTCTCCTTGCTCCATGCAGAGTGATCCAATCAATCTGTCCACATCTACATATTGCTCTCCAAAAAACAGTGAGGCAAGCTCAACACCACAAAAGTGCTCCAGGTGGTCTGCTAGATTCAGAGCCCAGAATCCTTCCTTGACAGCCTCCAGATAAGGGCGCCTGTCTTCCACCAGATATTGTCTCACCTGCAAGCCATTGAGTTCAGGTTTCGAAGCGTGAGTCTCAAAAAAGCATGAGTGGCCCAATGCCCCAAGGTCAAAACAATACTCACCCAACACAATGGCAGCTGACAGTGAGATTGCTCACAACAAAACTTGCCACTGAATACAGCAAAGTCAGCCAACTTAGCTCATAGCTGCTTGCCTTAATGCCTGCCTTGCATGTGAACGCTTTTGCACAACTGGCAAGCTAGTCCAAACAGTGCCTTTCTGCAGAAGCAAGAATGTGCAATGTGAACCATGAGACCATACACGGCCACATGACAAATTAAACACTTTAAATGCAGTACTGCGCTCTGACCTTGCTGCAAACAACGCCTTCCTTGGTGGCATCTGTGACCAAAGTCGCTTCTGGGGTGCCCAGGATACTGCCCACTGACAGCATCAGCTCATTGCCATCACCATGGTGGACTGCCAGCACCTGCCTCAGCCTCTGTGCTTCCTCTGGATCAAAGTCTGCCAGCATGGCAATGCACTCATCTGCGCTGCTTGACAGCAGCTCATCGCCCACCAGCATGCAGTGCAGGGCTGCTGAGAAGCTGACAGGAATGTGGATGCCTTCCAAGAGGCACTTGGCCAGAATGCGGCCACAAGCCTTGTACTGCTTCAACAGCCTCTTGTGAGCAGAGGGAGGGTGCTGGTTGTTGTCCTTCCACACTGGTGGCAGGTAGGTGCGATGCAGCTTCACAGCTTCATCACATTGCTGGAACAAGCCGCTGCCGTTGCACAGCTGGAGTAGAGCAAGGTCCATGACTTCTTGCAGTGGCTTTCGTTGGTTGGTTGGGCCCCAGCTGATGTTGAATGCCTTGCAGATGGGCAGCTCTTCTTGTGCAAAGGCTTGCAGCATGTCCTCCAGTGCAGTCTGCTCTGAGCGCACAGCAATGGTGTGAGCTGGCAACCTGCCTGTGCTGCGCCTGAGGGCATCTAGGTGAGAGTTGAGCATGCGGAACTTCCTGTCAATGGGTGTGCTGTTTTTGTCCAGCGCAAACCTGTCGGAGGTGAAGAAGTCTGACAGCAGGACCAAGTCCATGCTGGGGCGTCTATCAGGAGCTGGATGTAGCAGCTGCTCGAGCAGCTGCCAGAGGCCGTCAAACCAGGGGTCATCAGACGGCAAGGCGTTCCTTGACAAAGCAACAGGTGCCTCTTGTCTGTCTGCTTGAAAGGCTATTCTGTTGAGGGGTGAGAGCCAAGAGAAAAGATTGCCTGATGTCACTTCTAGCAACATGACTCCAAAGGACCACACATCCACTGCTGTAGGACAACTTCCCCATGTACTGCTGCCTGCAGGATTTACAGCACTGACTCAGTGCAGTATGATTGCAGCCAAAGTACATTGATGATACAAGAGCAGCCTGCAACGCATGGAAGTAGACATTTGCTGTCCAAAACAGCATTTCTTGGAAACACGAATGCACAGCGTGGCCCTTCTGGAAAAAGAGAAAGGGAGAGAGCGGAAGAGAGTATTACAGGTGTACGCAAGCGCAATCACGCTGACGCACTGTACGCTATGCACAAATAACATAAGTGATGCAGGCAAGGCCATGTCATCTTCAAAGTTGAGCTTGATGCATATGCTCAATTGATGCATGCAGACTCATGAAGGACGAGATGTCTTGCAGCATGGCAAAAAACTTGCCTGTTTCAGGTGCACAGTAGGCCAGGGTGCCTGCAGCCGACAGATTCACGGTGCTCTGATAAGCACTGCTGAAGACATCTTTGCTAACGCCAAAGTCACACAGCGCAATGTTGCCATTGTCCTGGAGAAGGACACTCTCTGGCTTGATGTCTCTGTGAATGACACCTTTCTGATGCGTGAAGGCAATAGCTTGGGCCAGCTGACGCATTGTGGATCTGATAGCAGCCTTTTCCAACACAGCCAAGGTACCAGTGTTGAGCCTAGCAGCCTACGCAAACCCAAGAGTGCTTGACAGGGCTGGTATGTCATCAAGTACAGCCTGCACAGTGGCAATGGCAGCGCATGGCTGCTTCATGCACTACACGTACATATGAGACAACAGCTTGTCCTTGCAAGGTGTCTGAACTTCAGACCAATTATCAGGCTGCGTCATGCAGGTTGCCGCCATGATTTCCACAGTTCATGCCAAAGGGATGGTTATGCATTATGTAAACAACATGTGGCTCAGCGGCGGCATGAGCCAGGCAGACTGCATGTGCACTACAGGCAGTGACACAGGCCTAGTATACATGATTGCATTTATATATATGGATGCATTTATATATATATATATATATATATATATATATATACAATTCTATATATAATTGCACTTGTATATTACCTTGACCTGTTCCACCCAGATGCGCAAATTGCCTCCGGGGTAGAATGGCATCTGCAAGTATGTGACTCCCCCGTCAACAAATATGCTCTGCAGAGGGACGATCAGAGGGTGACCCTGAAGCTTGGCCAACCGGTCTGCTTCTTGAGCAAGCTGATCGCTGCCTGCAATGCGCTTCAAGGCCCATCTGCGACCATCAGAATCTTCTGCTTCTGTCACAGCTGGTGCTGGGGCTGACAGAGACCTGTACAGTACACAAGCAGCGTCACATGTAATGTATCTATACAAAAATGGCAGGACAAATAGAAACTGGTGACATCCTGCAGGGCAACTAAAGCCCAGCAGATAACGCTTGACTTCAATACAGTTTCAGACTTGATACGTTTGGGAAGGGGAATGACATCCAGGCAGGGGTGCACAGGGTCATGACTGATGTGGTATCAGCCAAATGTACAGCCGGCTGTACTGGCATGTTTTGCAGTGTACGCACCGGAAATGAGAGAACTTCCTGTCCCTCACAAGCAAGCTTTTGGCAGCACCAAGCTGGGGAGTTGCGCTGGCTGCAAGTTGGTCCCAGTGCAGCTCAGGATGGTCGTCCAGTAGCTCAGAGGAAGCCAGTAACTGAGCTTGCGCCTCCATTCCCAAGGCCAGAGCAGCTTTAGCAGTTGTCAGCTCTGCTATGGTCTTCTCTACTCTCTCAGCTTCTCGCTACATGAACCACATTGGTACTCAGTCCCCGCGCACACATCTTTGCATCAGCGTGTGATGGCTTGATATTGGCTCAATGAGTGGTTTCTCAAGCATCAGCTTCGCTGGCAATATGGAGCTGTTCATTTCACTTGCAGGAGCTGCAACTGATAAAGCCTGATGCAGTATGCTGTGTACACCATGGAGATCAAGTGCAGGATGCTTACATGCTTTTCATCCAGACGCAACAATACGAGATCATATTCTGCTTTAGCCAGGGTCCTTGACAGCTGCTTCTGCTTGTCTTGGATTCCAGACCAAGAAGCTATGGCTGCTTGGGCAGCTGTCTTCTGCTGTGCTGTACATGCAGCCCTCTCACTTTGAGCTTTGATGTCCCTGCGACACAATTCCATGCGGAAAGTAGACTTGCAGGATGCGGCCTTTTCAGTGTCACAGCCAATGCTTATCAGAGCTTGAAATGTCTGCTATTGTTGCTGCAGGAGCTCACTGCATTCTGGCATGTTCTCATCAGGATATGCCATGCAACTTCCAGAAAGATGCGCTGTTGCAATTCTGAAGACTTCGCAAAACCTGAAAGCTTCACATGACTCAACATACGTGAGACTGATTGCTGCATGAAGCATGACACTTGTGCAGAACAAGGTACTGTAACAGTACTTTTATGTGCATTAGCTGCAGTTCACATGGAAATTCGACCTGCGCATACCATGTCAGATTTTCAGCATGCTTGTGCTCCTGGCCTTCGAAGTCCACATGCATGTTGGCATGAGTCTCTCTCAGCACTTGTATAGAGGCGCGCAAGCAAGTGTGCAAAGGCTTTGCCAGCTCACTCATCAGCTGTTCTTCCTTCTGTATGCACTGTTGCAGACGTTCTCTGGCCTGCTGAGTCTCCTGGTATGATGCCGCAAGTCTGGCATACATTTGCAGCTGAGTGGTGTTTTGTTGCATGGCCTGATCAGCTGACCAGCCAACAGCTGGCGGAGCAGAATCTGTGAACATCAGACACTTGGATGCTGTGGTCAAGCTGGTGTGAATGCAGTGCTGCTGGTTTTGACGCTGCTTGCATAGATCTAGCTTCTGCTGGACATGCCCATCAAACTGTTGCAGCAGAATTTTCACGTTTCCCTCAGCCATACTCTTGTCCTGCACCATCTTCTTCATCTTTGGATCACCCAGCTGAAGCGTGTAGGACTTTCGCAAAGCTGCCTGCAAGAGACCATAGCAGAACTATATGTGCAATCCACAGGTTTGTTCATTTAATCACTGACTGGCCTCATCATATTCAATGAAGGTGCTGCAGTCTGCTGAACACACTGTGCCACTGTCGTTGTGATGGTTAGCTGAGAGCAAGTGGATATGTTGGCGGCTCTGTTGCTTGATTAGGGTCTTGGTCAGTATTACCAGTAGTCAAGATACAGCCAATTTGTACCTTACAGTCTTCCAGCATGCTCTGTTGCTTGTTCAGCTGAAGCATATCTTCTGCTAGCTGTTTGTCAAGGCCTTGGCATGCAGCAGCAAGCTCAGACACCGCTGAGACATCTGTAGCAAGAATGTGCTGCACCTGAAGTTTACTGAACTGCGTCAGTATTTTTGCACCAGCTGGTAGTAACATGCATATGAATGAGGACACTCGAATGCGTGCCAGCATGAGGTGTCTTGCATTGGCATTCGTAGCTTGACAGATGCTCAAGTCTGGCAATGTACTGATTGTAACACAAGGCTAAGATTGTGATGAGCCTATCAGGAGCATGCAGCAGGTCAGCACCTGTAAGATGCCGGCCAGTTGCTCCCTCTTCAAGCAGCAGCTGCTGCTTCTGAGCTCAGTGCAACAATGACAGATGTGTACAGGGAGGCATGACTTTTTTACATGGCAGACTCCCTCATGCTCTCATGCCAAGCAGAGTTTGCATTGCAACAGACCTGAGAGAGCTGCTGAGCTTGCTCCACAAGGAGCTGCTCCTGTGACCCAACGCGTTGAATCATTTGACTCAACACATGCCCTGACTCTGCGCTCAAAGGTGCCTTCACTGCCAAAGCTTCATTGAGGCTTATTTGAATGGCATTCTGAGCATGGTCAGATCTGCTAAGGGCCTCACCCTGCACCACAGCAAACATCATGTATTGAAGAGCTGTCTATGGCTTAACTTACTCCCATTGTAACACAGCTTCCTCAAGCTGCTGGCAAGTTCCAATTACGCTGCTGTACAAATTCCTACCTGAGGCCCTGTTCCAACGATGATAGGTGGGACGCCCTTCTTGAAACTTGCTGCAGCGGTCTTGAAGCTGTCAAGCCAGCTGAGATGCTCAGCTCTAGTGTGTGCACGCAGCCATACTGCTTGATAGTGCTTGTAGATGTCTGGGCCATGTACCTACAACCAGCAGCTTGTGATGCAATAATATGACAACTTTGTGAACAACCCTTATGGACAATGCTGACTTCCTTTGGGATGGCACTTACCTTTCGGGTGATTTTGAAGCTGAGATCTTCAAAGGTGTTTGGGTATCTGGCATGTATGATGCATTGCCTGCAGGGACAGTTGTGACACGTGATATTCAGCTGACCATAGGTTGAGGTGTTGCATTGCGCAAAGCATGTGACATTGTATTTGTTCTTAGAAAGATAGGCCACCCTTCAAAAGACAGCACTGCAGATTGTCACAAAGGAACATGCGACGTCAGGGTCAGCAGGCACAAGTTGATAACGAGCTGAGAGCTGATGGTCAGTATGCATTGCAATGTAACAGAAACAGATGCTTTGGTATTAACACAAACTCACCCAAGAGACAGCACTCCTTCATGTTTGGGCACATGCTCTCTGCTCTGAAAGTAGTACAGCCTAGAGTTGTGTGTGAGCACACAGAACCTTGGCACCCAGAAGGGAGAGCAAGGGGACAGGCTCTCTGCTGTATCACCGTTCACTTCTAAGTAGCCAGCATTTACCATACCTGCAGCACAGATGTGGCAAATCAACCACCAGATACCAAGTAGGGAAGCATCGTGACCTCTCTCTCTGTGGATGCATGTGGATGCATTTATGATGTGCATGTGGATGCATTTATGCATAAACATGCTGCCCTGCTCAGGTAAGCTGCTGCAGAAGGCAAAAACCATGGCCATGACATGTTGAAAGCTTTCACGTATAAGTGCAATGCACAATGTGATGCCCATCAGCCCATTCGCCAGATTACCTGGGTCAAGGGTGCAACATGGGACTGGGATCCTCTTCTTCCTGATGCAAGCACGGATCTCCTTCTGGCCACATTGTGCTGCAAACTCTTCTGCGTTTCTTTGCTGCCAGTGCAAACACAGTGTTCACTTCTTAGTCTGAACTTGACAGTATTTCGTGGCTTGCAGACAGCAGATCTGAGGTGGCAAGCATGCTGTGGGTATCGAGATGCACCTGCTGTGTGCGCAGTAATTCACATGCACAGAGAATCTTGTGACATGATTGGGGATCCGGGATCAAAATGCCATGTGACTTTGCACTCACAGCTGCTCAGTGCATGGTGCAACAAGCTACAAGCACTATCTTGCACGCTCAGGTTCAGTGATTGGACTCTAGATAGGCAAGTTCTTGCCTTATCATCAAAAGCAGACTCATCTGCCCCACAAGCCAGAAGTAGCTCTACCAACGCCAGGTGACCTCTCACTATGGCATACCGCAAGCAATTCCATTCCTGCAACAAAACCACACTTGTTGACCTGCTGATATAAGGCTGATGCCCACAGGGCCTGTAGTAGCTAAGAATAGCCTGCTTTGGAAACCAAGCCAGACACATCAACTGATTTGCCTACAAGCCTCACCATGTTGTCCTTGGCAGATGGACTGGAGCCTTGAGACAACAGCATGTGCGCCACAATGAGATGTCCATTTCCAGCTGCATACATCAAGGCAGTTTGACCCTGCACAGCATCAGACACCAGCTCAGTCTAGATTGCTCACACTTTGACAGCAGTGAGCCAGTCATACAGAAGCAAGGATTGGCTCTTATTCAGGCTGTTCTGAGACTAAAGGTACCTGCGAGTCCCTGCTGTCCACATGATTGTCCTTTGACATCCTGTACTGTACAGCCCTTATGTCACCAAGGCGAGCGGCCTCATGTAGAGTGATGGCCATGTTCGGGAGGTCTCAAGGCTGTAAAAGCTACAGAATTTCAGCTCTGGTAGATCCTGCAGCAGACCGCGGTGACTCTATAGCACATAAGTGCAGTTTGAGTGACTCTGTTGTGGCAGAGCAGATACAGACCTTGCTTTAGCTGACAGTATCACTTGCAGCTGCGATGCAAGCTCGGCTGAGCTCGCACAGAGCCGCGTCTAGCACTGGCAAGACAGCAACTGTGGCAGCGTCGTGTGTGTCGACGGAAGCCTACTCATAAGGACTTGATCAAGCTAAGCTTTGACAATAAAAGGCTTGACGATCACGACTGCTGTCAACAGCTGCAGGAAATGTTTTCTGCGCTCAGCTACTTCCATCCCGGTGGACACCACAGATGTAAGCCCAGCCAGGCAAGCTAGAAACGTAGAAATTAATCGGGTTGATCGATATGCCTTATAGGCGTTATAGAGGTGAGGCCATGTTGGCGTTATACATGAGCAAGTTGAATGCAGATGGAGAAGCTTCTTAAGGGGTGGCCCCAAGCAGAGCAGCTGCAGCCAAACTAGAGCATCTTTGCAAATGTTGTGCTTTGGATCTGATTCACCTTCGCAGCCGTACCCTTCTTAGAGCGCATGCCCTGTGATCTGTCCCTTTCTTGGCAGCGTACAAGTAATCGCAATGTGGTTGCCGGTTTTTGATCCTACAATTATTATAGTATCATACAGATCTGTACCATCTGATGGTACAGGTTGTAGAGGTCCAAGGCAATGATGACTCTTTGGAAGAGGTCCAATCTCAATCTTGGCTTCTGACTCCACACGACACACATTGCTGTGACAAACATACTCAGCCAGACCCTGTTGGCACCACTACGGGAACGATAGTGCAAATTTGTTTCAGTGAATCTGGTTGGAAGAATGACTCACGATGGGGACTAAATTGCCGCTGGCGTTATTGTGCACTTCAGTTGCACATACTTGCTGGCCTCAAGGTTGCCAATGTAGATGCGGACAGACTAGCTGAGGTAATGGTCAGGCTATCCACATGAGCTGAGGTCATGCGCGACTGCTGGCCACAGTAGCCATGGAAGTTGAGCTTGTTAGCAGCGTGCATGTCAAGCATACCCGAACAAGCGCCCGGGCATGGCAGCGAGTCATTCCCAGTTCACAGCAGGTATTCGAGAAGCTGCGTCATCCATAACCAGCTCCGACTTTCACGCGTGACGCACTTGTTGCTCTGACAGGCCTCTGGATGGCATGATAAAGACAAGGTGCAAGGCTGCGGGTGCTTGATGTTACGGAGGCGACACAGTTCTGCGTGTGAACTCACGACCGGTTGCCTTCTCTTGGTAGATGCTTCTTCAGGCAAGTAGCAGCTTGATCACTTGTGTGACTGGCTGTTGTGGTGGCAATACTCAAGGCGCGAAGGCTGCTTTCTGGAGTCTCTATAAGGTGCCCTGTTGTAGGTGTGACAGGCGCCATACCTCAGTCTCGCAGAAACAAGTCATCCTACCAACATCTCATCCAAGCCTCAGATGCCACCGCATGGACCAGCGCAGCTGCTTGCTGCACCGTAGAAACTGCTCGGAGCAACTCACTTGATCTGGTTGTCATCAACCATGCCACAGGCCAGCCACACATTGTGAAGTGGGATGAAGGTGTCACTTCTTGACTTGATCATGCCTGGCACCGTAGACAGTTGTTCTGAGTCCACTTCATGTTGTGTACAAACGACAAGGCAAAGGCTTCACACCCAGTTGATCGCAACACTTACATGAACAGCACAGTGAGGTATGCACAACAAGCCATCTGATACCAAGCATTTGCAGATGAAGAAAGCAAGCAGCCACTCACACCCACACAGAAGAGCTTCACGCGATTGCATAGCGGGCTTGTAGTGGAGAAGATCTCAGGAACATGGAAATGGAAGCAAGTGGCTGTCTCTGATGACGGCAAGGCTCTCCTTGCCTTGACTTCACAAGAAGGACTGCCAAGCCTCTGGCTGTGGACAAGCAATAGCTTCACTAGCAACACTATGGCTGAGCTTCTCAAGGGGCCCATGCAGGTAGCTGATAGACAGTGCAGCATCGAGTTGTCTTTTGTTTCACTCGCTTGACTTGCTTTGATCAGCAGATGGCTTGACGCTGCCTGACAACATGGTTTGTATCCTGTGAATTGCACCTGCCTTGCAGCATATACCCTCACACAATGGTTAACAGTACTAAATTGCATGCATGTTCCGCCTAAACCTGCTGCTGCTTGCATTTCAACACTTGAGATATTATTGCAACAGGGATCAGGGTATTGGCAGCATTTACACCCTGTGCCAAAGGAACTTCTGTCAAAGGTTTTGGACTTGCCAGTAGATGAACAACAGGCGGCAGTGGCAGAGCAGAGCTTGCAGCAGCAAAGCCTGTGCATCAGGTCTGGCTTTGCTCAAATTGCCTTGTACATGCAAATGTAATCCTGAAGCTGCTTGGGTAACCTTACAAGTGCAACAACACTGTTTGCGCAAAATACTCATAGGCAGCAGTATCATTTTCTTGACATTGGCCTGGGATGTTGACACACAGGCTTACTTCTGACATTTCAAGATACTACATATTTGCTCAAGTCTCAATGTTTTGTTGCTCTGTCCCAGCATGATATATGCTTACTATGCTCCACTCAGTCAAATTTGCAAACAAGAGGTGTTTGTATCCTTTGCAGCTTCGTCCAGCATTCCTCCAAGGGCGCATCAGCTGCTGCATCGCTGCTCAGCTGGGACCCAACAACCACCTCACTGCACTTAGCCATGCTGCTTCAACCCCTCCAGCCCCCTCTGCCCATACTGCGCAAGCCTGAGCTGCAACACTGGCGTGGCACCATGCTGTCCCCCATGCAGCAGCCAAGCACTGCTGCAGCACCAGCACATGCCGCACACCAGCCTGCAGAGAGCAAGGGCGTGGCCCCTTGTGGCATCAGCAGTGTTTCGCAAGCTTGGCACCCAACAGGCATTCTCACAAGTTCATCCTGCGTGCAATGCGTGCATTGATTTGTGTTTTGGTCACTTGCTGTCTGATAAATATCATGTGTCAGCTACTCAAGTTGTGCTTGCAATGATGCTGATGCTTGCTTAAGCGGCACGACATGTCTACATCAGAGCTAATCAGATGCTTGCAGTGCTGACAACCACACTGCTGATCGGTCATGCAGCTACAGTGACACATGGTGTCAACCCTATGGTGTTTGACCACCATAAGCAACCCCTTATCCCTACCCTCTCTGTGCATAGTCATCACTGTAGCAAACAACTTGCTCAAGGAAGCCGGCCATTTCTGCATGCATGTCATGCCGTATGCTGGCAATGAGTCAACCTTGCCACCACAAGAAGTGTGTGTTGCGGTTGCAGGAGACTGGTTGGCAGTGGCAGTGTCTGCAGGTCCACAGACTGCCTGCATCCTCATGGTTGCTGCAAACCTGACAGTGACTGCCAAGGTACTTGACCCTGTCTGAGCCAAGCATTTCATCACAAACCCTTTGACAGCATTACCCTCAGCATGTCACTTGTACCAGTGTGCACAAATTCACTGCATCTGACTGCAAGCACAGATAGACAGATCAGATGCAACAAAGCCTCAGAATTTGAGCATTTGCAGCATTTGATCAGACAAGAAAGGTGCACAGCACAAGCCCTCAACAAGCTTGCTGACTGAGACTGCAATATGATGCAACTGCAGCTATGCCTGCCTGGATATGCATGCTAAACCTTATCATCACTCAGCACCATATCATCTGCTGATGCCATACAGATCCCATGGGACACAGTCATGTTTGGGGACAAGCCCCAGCAGCAGCCACTACCAGCTGGGGATCCTGGAGAGGCTGTGCTGTGCAGCCTGGCATGGATCCCGGATGGGTCAGCTCTTGCTGTCATGGACAAGTGGGGCAACCTCGCCTTGCTAGATGTGCACGGCGCTGTGCATCGCCTGCAGCAGGTCGCCGGTCCTGCTCAGCAGCACCAGCAGGTGCTTCCTCACACACCTTCTTGCCTGCAGGCACCTACCAACCCATCAGTAGCCATCGCGGGCCCTAACACAAACTTTGCTTGACTGCATACTGTAACTGACAATATATCTCTATGGTCCAGGCACTTTAACAAGCTCTGCAAATCAGTGTATCCTTGGCAAAGTGTATCTGAGATCTACTCTGGCAAGGAACCCATCAGTAGTCAGCCTGGCAAACTGCTGTTGCTGCAGATTGCATTTATGCTGCCATTGACCAGCTGCTGGGAGTGCTATGCTTCAAGACATGCTTGCTCACACTAGCAGCTTGTGCTGAACGAAGGCCCCGTCCATGAGCTGTCTCAGCCTAGCTGTTGTATGCCTTTTATGGTATGCCAGTTATGTTATGGAATGCATGTTATGATATGCCGGTTATACCTTGTTGGCTTCTTGCAAAGTCAAGTCATGACTGCTTCAGGCGCCAGAGGGTGTGATTGGTAGAGCAGCTGCTGCAAGCAGGCGTGGCCTCAATGCCAAGCTGCTGCCTTATGCAGTCTGGGGGCCAACTAGACAAACCACTGCCAAAAGGTGGGCTCCTGCCTTCTGCAATTGTGTTTGCTCTGGTGGCGTGTGATCTGCACTCTCACTGTTCCAATGACTCACACATAAGGGTGCAGTTCAAATTTTCTTTGTCATTAGTAGCAGCAGCTGACAACCCGTTTTTGAAAATCATCATTGCTTTTGAATGCTCAGCATACCTATGGACCTGGCTTTGCTGCTGAGTGCAAAGCACAGAAGCATATGCAACACACACCCGCAAATGCTTCTGTGCTTGTCTGTGCAAGCATGCACTGGAAAAGCATGAATTTGGCAATTCCAGACCTGTATGCTTATCACAGACAGCTAACTTTGCCTGCAGGCCAAGGGCCTTTTCTGTGTCTGCCTTCTGCCCTGACGCTGGTCGCCCTCCAACGCTGGCTCTGTCTGATGGCTCCTACATCAGCCTCTGGTCAGCAACTCCATTGCAGAATGCCCTTAGCATGTAAGCTTGCTCCCGTTTATCCTACACTACTGTATGTGAGAAGCGCACTGCATGCATCCAGAGAAGCAGTCAACATGCTGAACATGTCACATTCAGGTGACATGCCACTCTGCTGCTCACCAGATGTTTGCCATTTTGGCTCAGCAAACCTGTATGATGCAGCTCTACACTACCATGCCTGTTGTATGCATTTGTGCAGTGAGTAATGCCTGTGGAGATGAACCAACACAAAGTTTGAGCTGACTGACATGCAGCCCAGAGCCATTGACAGCATCTGGACATCCTGGTCATCATCTAGCAAGCCTTGATGCAACACTGGCTGACAAGGCTGGGCAGCAGGTTCTGCCAAGCGCTGGCATAACCTTGATTGCAAGCCCTCTGGGTGTCAGCCTTGGGACCGCCGAGAGGCAAGATGCTGCTGCATTCACAGAAGACAAGGACTTGCAAGATGGTAGTGCAGTTGCTGCAGCCTCCCCTGCGGTGCTGGAACATCTAAAACAAGGTACTGCTTTGCTACTGTTGCAGTCACACATCTACATCTGTGTGTGGGCATATTGCTCAACCAAGCAAACACGCATTGCCACTTGGCCATTCATTTTGTTTGCCCACACGATTCGCCAATTCTCTTCACACACTTGTTTCAGTGCTTCTGTATGCGATGTCCACAACTTGTTGAGTCAACCAATGCAGGTTCAGAAGGTGTCCGCCAGGGGTCCTTGCCTGTGGCAATCAGTCACTACAGCCAAGCAGACGCCTATGGCTGGCTGCCACTCACAGCTGCCTACCTGCACGCCAACCAACCTGAGCCAGCTCTGCTGCTCCTGCAGCATGCCATTGCACACAGCTATAGCAGAGCTCCAAACAGCGCTGGCAGAACAGACACCACAATAGCAGCAGCAGCAGCAGCAGCAGCAGCAGCAAGGCAGCTTGCTGAGGAGTGGGCAGGGCTGATCCTCAGGATGATCCGGGACGAAGCTGCTCCCGGCGGCCTGACGCTGCTGCTGTTTCCTGCACCTTACCTGAAACACCTGGGCGCATCACAGGTGTTGTGCATGATACTTTGGCTGCTGCTGAACTGCATTGTTTTGCCAAGGAATAGCTCCTGATGCATTGTGGTTCAGTTTGTTGTGCAACATCCAGCAGTAAAGATACAGGAAAGCCACTGCCAGTGCTGGGCGCCTGACCAGACAAACTCGAACCTGTACACAGCCTGCCCTCAGCTTTTCTGTAATCCTTCAGCTGATACAAAGCCAAGTTCTGTGAGCATGCCCATGTATACATGTCACGGCGCTGCATGGCTGCGCAATGGATTCTCACCTTATAATAATGACGTCTCAAGTCACATGCAAGCAGGCTCTGTGAGTTTGCTTACCCTCTGCACAAGGATTGAGACATTGTTTGCGTGTGCAGCCTGTGGCTTCTCTGGCGCTCAATGGAGAGCAGCTGAGGAACGCACAGCAACAGAGCTCATCAAATCTTTGGCAGCCGGATGTAGCAGCAGGCCTGCTTCTGCTGTGCAGGCCAGACTCTGGTAAGCGGCATGTGTGTCATGTCTGCTGCATTGGCAGCACCATGCACCTTAATTGTGGCCATGCTCAAGCTGAACACCTGCTGCCTAGTTGTGGCTACATGTTCTTGCCTCAGCATACTTCCTGCAAGCAGGGCATGACAGACCAGACATCTCTTGCACTTGCTCTTTCAAAGAGGACAACAAAGCATGGAAAAGAGAGCACAGACAGCTGTGGAACAGCCTCAGAACTTGTGTGTGCATGCTTGTGTGCAGGAGCAGCAGCTGCTTTTGAGGTGCTGGCTGATGCTGAGCGGTGGCAGGAGGCAGTGCACCTGGAAGCGGCTTGTCTAGCTAATGGCTGTGCCCAACAAGCACAACTCCTGGTATCACCCCATGCCTGTACTTATGTTGCAGCCATACTGTGCAGCTCAACACACTTCCATGTGCACCGCAACATTGCAAGTTGCTGTGCATCAGACGCTCACACTGAATGACATACCAGCAGCATTGCAAACTTCACAAAGTCTCCTATTGTTGACATGTCGAGGATGGTCAGCTCAAAGTGCTGAGGCACTGCATCACTGCAACCACGGATAGGTCATGCTGATGTCAGACACCACCACATGCTTTCTTGCTGATGCCATGAGATACTAAAAGCTTGCGGACACTTGCACAGGCAGTGATGGCCACCAGACTGGGAGCCCACATGCAGGACCTTGGGGCCATGCCAGCTCATACAGGGGCACCAGCCCTTGCCGACCTGCTACAAGCCCTGCAAGCTGCCCTTGAGAGCTGCTCATCAACTGCTGCCTCACAGGCTCCACATGCAGCAAGCAATGGCCTACAGAGGCTGTATGCAGGGCTGCTGCAACAAGCCCTGGCTGTGCTGCTGGACAGCGCTGCTGCCAGCTTTGCTGCTCTTCCGGTCATGGCTGTTGCTGATGGTCGGCGTTCTGAGCCCCTGAACAAGCATCAGTTGCTGCACCTGCTTGGCCAGGTGGGACACCAAACACACACTTTGAAGACACAATGTGCAAAACCGTCCTTTGACAGATACAATTGAGGGACTTTGTTTATTTCATAACAGAGATTCAAGAAGATGCAATGAAAGGCAAATGACACAGTTGGTGCAAAACGTGTCCTTACTAATCATGCATGCAATCAAAGTTGTCCAGAAGAGTTCTGCGACAAGCCATGTCTTCACCTTCATGGCATAGTATGCATCATGCCTGTAGCCTCTCTTTATTACTCCCATTCAACATCACCAGTGGCTACATGGGGCAACAAACCACACCTAAAATGCCCTTTCCACTGCATGCAGGCGATATTGCAGACAGCAACAACTCATGGGGCAAATCCCGACAAGCCCCTGCCAATCAACACCGCATACCTATGTTGGCAGTTGGCTAGGCAAGAGCAGCTGGCTGGTATCTTGAGAATGCTCGCTGGTGTCCTGGGCAAGCCAAGCCTGCCATCAGCTTTCATGACTGCCTTGGCCCAGCTGGGCAAACAGTCTGCTGCTGCCACACTGTCTGACCTTGCGCAGGTGCGTTGCAGATGTGTGTCAGAAGCTGCCTCCCTGTCCCCTGCAATGACCAGTGTCACCATTGCTGCTGCTGTTGTGGTTGTCATTGTTGGTGTTGTTGTTGCTGGTGTCATCATTATTGTCAAGATTCCAAATAGCTGTAGCATTCAGACAAGCAAAGGAAGTGCTATCAAAGCTTCAGACAAGACAAGACCATGCATAGTAAGACTCTATTTGTCATCTGACAGTGAATCACTTTGATTGCTTTGCAATGCTTGCTGCAACAAGTCAATGTGGTGCAGACGCACAGTCTGTCCTAGTGTATGGGTTTTCCTCTGTTTATGGCAATTGTCAACCTAAGAATGTGCATTACACAGGAGCTTGGAGGTGCTTTGCAATCCCAGGTTTTGCTGGAAGAGAAAGATTGGGAGCAAGTCAAGGACAGCCTCAGGGAACCAGCCAATTTCACTCCAGACTTGGTTCAACTGAAGCACCTACAGCATCAGGTGCGTGCTTTACAATGCTGATGCATTTTCAGTAAAAGCGCCAGCTTGCCTGGGTCCGTCCAAGATCCTACACTGTGATCTGATACATATCAGTGACTGCGCATAGAAAGCATATGATCTGCGATATGTCCTGACACAGCAGAGCATCCTGAGGTGCCACACAAAGCAGTTCCATTTTCACCTGTTGCCCTGCAGTGTGACTTTGTGTCTTATTTACGAGGCATACTCAGCGTCCTCACGCCCCATTTGGGACTTCTAGCAGCAGACGCCCATTGGACCCAACAGCTGGTGGATGATGGCCCCAGTCTGTCCATAAGTGAAGATGCACCGGCCCCCTGGGGCCTGCCCACCCACCCCTTTCCTACCAGAAGTCCTCGTCACTTCTCCTCAACCACAGAAGCCAGCAAGCAGCATGCTGACAATGGTCTTGGGACCAATCAGGCAGGCGAGTCTCAGGGGGCGGAGGGTCTGGACATGTCACAGACGGTGTCTGAAGCCTTGAAGGGCATGATCAGGCTTGGTTGGCTGCTGCTGTGCCGAGCTAGGCTGAGCAGAGCATGGCGAGCCAATCTGAAGCATACTCAGCAGGCCATGATGACTGGCAGCTTTGAGGTGAGCAGCTATCTTTGCTGGTATGCTGAGTCTAGATCGACAGAAATCGGGTTTTGAGGCAAGCCATACAGGGCTTATGACTATGGTCTCTGCACAGCATCTGCTCTGTCACACTGCTTGCAGCAACTACCTGTGAGACACGCTGTTTACATGGCAAACCAAAGGCACCAGGTTGTTTGTAGCAGGACCTGCTGATCATCATCACCAAGTGAGGCAAACCAACTGTTTAAGTCCAGCCCTGACAAGCACACTGTGGCATGGTCTGAACAATTGCAAACGCAACTTCTGCATAGGAAAGAAAAGAAAAGAAAAGACTACGCCCTTTGGCGTCAATTTAACAACAAGCCAAGTATTATACCGAGCTGCGCAGACAACTTCTGCATATGAACATGCTCCCCATCCCAGTCATGCGTGCACATGTTCCTCACTGCAGGTTTCAGCACAAGAGCAGGCCTGCACTGAAGACGTTGTAAAATGGGCCACAGCTGTGGCTGCAGCAGATGGGGTGCACGGCAGCAAGGAGGTGCAGGAGGGGGTGATAGGGGCCTGCAGCAGCATTCACCACCCCTGGCCCGCTGTACCCCAACTACTGGAATCTGCTCTGCCTGACACACCCATTGAAAGGGTAACCTCCACCACAGTTGGTGTGCTGGTTGATACTGCAACATTGGCTTCTTGCTATGACACTCATGCTGCATCTCACACCTGTTGCAACACGTGCCGTGCTCATGGGCAGTAAGTGCATGAAGGTGGATGTGACTTGGTCCTTGCCTTTGTGTATCATGTGCCTGTCTCACGACACACTGCTCAAACCTTATATGCGGTCAATAAAGTGTGATCTGAACTTCTTGGTCTTGCTGCAGGCTGCAGCCATGATGCGCCGCCTGAAGGCCTCATGCATGGATAGCGATCCTCATAGCACGCCCTCAGGTACACTATCATCACAAAGTTAGCCTTACTATTTACATGTGCCATCCCAGATACATTGGCCTGGGTACGCGCGTCAGGTTGCATCTATTTAGTACGCATGTACACTTAGCTGATGCAGCCAATCAAACTCCTTGATTGGGTACATGCATTTTTGGCAATGCTTTCATGTTGTGACTGGGTACATTGTTGACACGGTTTGGTTGCAAAGTCACAGCACTTACACTTCATTTTGCATGGTAAACAGCCAACGGCATTTAGGCTGCTGTTGGCATGACAGTACATGCGTATGGCTTGTTGATGCTGTCAATTGACAGTAAGCAAGCACTGCAAGACTGAGGCACTTAAGGCACTGGGTGGTATCATGTGGGGTACTGGCCAAACCCTGGAGCACATGCTTTGTCTTTAGCTGCTCAGCACAATGGCCCCCTTTTTGTGGCCTGCAGATGAGCAAGGAGTGGCTGACTGGCAGGCAGAATGGAGAGCATATTGTAGCACAACCATGTCTAGCCTACAAGCATGGCTGCAGTCTGACTCAGATGACATGGCCATCATGCAGGTACAAGCAAACTTGCACAGGCATCATGCACAGACACGAGCTATGTCAACTGTACACATGCATCATCTGTTTGTGTGATGCATCGTCATATCATAAGTCCATGTGAAGCTCAGATGCTGTCATCTGCACTTGATCGTGTTAAAAAAGCAACTGCCTGCTGGCGAGTCACTTGCTCTGCATGCTATGTGCATCAGCGACGGACACTCTCTGCTGCCAGATCAGCAGGAGTCATCATTCTGAGATGTGTTGCACATTCAGGAGGACATACACAGCAGCCAATCCAATGGCAGCGCCAGCACTGAAGACATCCTAGGTTACCTACTGTCCATGCCAATTCTGTCTGAAGCGGGTCACAGGAGACTGCCGCCTCTGTCCAGCTGCTTTCAGCACCCCTTGTGTCTAGGTATGCTGCCATGCACTCAGTATGGCTGCTGTCCCTGTGTCTGACTTTACCTATGTGATGAGTCAGGAGAGTATAGCAAGCTGTTACTTGCTGCATGGCCTGCTTTATTGTCCACACCCTGCTTCACTGCTGCAACTTCCAGGGCATCTGCACTCTAATATACCCACAATCTGTGTGGGCTGACCATACAAAATCTGCGCAACAGTGTAGTCTGATAGGGCAGAGTGTGATCCTGTACCTATTGCCTGTAGTATGCTTACATGTTAGCAGCAAGAGCCCAGTTGTGAGGCATGCAGCGTTTGACTTATTGCAGGGACTGGGCAGGGCCAAGGGCTGGATGCAGATGGAGCCTTGCTGGCATTGCAATCCCTGCTGCACCCCTCTGCAATCCCCCAGATCAGGGCATGGCAGCAGGCCAGGTCAGTCCATCCTCATACCATGTGACTGACATCCACACCTTGAAATGAGAACTGCAACCTCTTGAATAGGCTGCCAGGATACTGTGGTCTGTACAGGCAACTCCTTTGCATGTGTGCATGTCAGTACTCATATGCACTGTTCTGTGTCTCAAGCCTGGACGTTGACTGACCCAGCTCTGTCGTTCACCAGGCTACCATACTAGAACTGCCTGCACCTTCAGGCAATCATATCACACAGGTTTTGGACATGTCCAATGCACAGAGGGCATACAGCTGCCTGCTTGATGACTATGTTTGTCAGTCATTGTATGATGTCAGATGCTGAACTGAAAGTGCTTGTCTCATGATGATGATGTTTGATGATGCAGAGTGGAAGGGATTCCACCTCAGCCAGCACCAAGCGCCATCCCCTTGCCTGCATATGACACCATCTCTTCTGCTGATATTGACTTGTTCATGAACCCCCTGGAGGTGAGTCAGCCCGAAGCGGAGGCAGCTGGCAGCTTGCAGTCCAGCAGCACTGCACACACAGAGGCTGGTCAGCTCAGGGACAACAGCAACCAAGCTGAGCAGCCTCTGATCAAGGCTGCCCTCAAGACAGGTGACTTGCTAGCATCACAAGAAGGGAATGGCATCAGGCTTGAAGATGGTGACATTGCTGGACCTAAGCTTCGGCATGTGGCCTTTGAGCAGTCACTGGCCGTCCAGTCCATGTCTGGGGTTGTTGCCAGCGAAGCACATGATGAATGGACAGTCATTCAGTCTGATGGTTCAGACACAGAGTACAACTCCAGGTCAGGTGCTAAGCAGGGGCTGGTCAGGGTCAAGTCAGCCCTGCCCCAGGAAGAGCTGCCTCAGCAGCTGCAGGGGCTAGGTCTACTTCACACAGCCCCCACCCTTGGTTCAGCTGGGGTCAAGAGCCTGACTGACGACTCCAGCCAGCTTATCAAAAGGAAGCTGCCGGCGCTGAAGGTACCCCTCACGGGTATGGGTCGACCTAGGGCAGCAGCTAGACGAGGTACTCCCCGCTTTGTGGCTGAAGGAATGGAGGACACAAGTTTTGCTTTCAGCTGCAGTAGAGGCAGCAGCCTGGTCTGCTCTGATCTCATTGCTGATGCTGTTGGAGCTGCACAGTTGCTGATGCTTCAGTCATATTTGCATGCTCAGCCTGCTGAGCACCAAGAAGAAGAAGCTGCCTACGCTCTGCGACAGCACCTCAGCGTGGCAGGTCACATGCTCAGCAGCAGCAGCAGCAGCAGCGACAGCAGTGCTGGCCTACTGCAAGCTTCAAACACCTCTGTACCTGTCAGCACAGCACAGCATGCCCAGCATGGCAGTACAGCTGGGCCTGGACGCAGATCCCTGCCAGTCGCTGAAGGCACAGAGGGCAGAAATTCCATTGCTGCCTTCAACCCTTCATGGCACCTGAGGGCAAACCAGGCCGCCCTTGCTGAAGAGCACCCAAGCACACAGACTGCTGACGCAATGCCAGATGCTGATGACTCACTGGACCGCTTCTATAGGCCAGCTGGTGGTCTGCCTTCCAAGCCTCCTCAGCACCAGCCCAGCATGGTTGAGCAGGCCGGCTGTTTGAACTTTGGCAGCCATGTCGTGGCCAAGAGACAGTTGGCAGATGCACAGTGGGGTCAGTCTATTGGCCGCAAGAGCAAGCCCAGGGAGCGCAGTGCAATTGATGATGCTGCTCTCAGCTCAGAGGACTCAGAGAGTGAGTATGAGGATGAGGATGAGCCTCGGGCTCACACTCAGGCTGAGTTTGCAGCTGACAATGATGCAGAGTCTGCGTCTCAATCAAGAATGACCAGTCACGACTCACAAGAGCATCCAGCAGAATGGCAATACGCAGATGCCCTGCCAGGGCAGGGCCAGTATGAGGCAGGGCAGTATGCAGACTACCACTCTGAGGAGGGGCAGTGTGAAAAAGGCCAGTATGGCGAGGAGCATTTTGAGGAGACAGGCCTGGACCAGTCACTGGACGTTCTGCCAGCAGGCATAACCTCTGCACCAGAGGTGTATAGTCCCATGTCATGTGGGGCAGCACGTGTCCGGTCCATGATCACCAACAGACCATTCATGCTGGAAGAACCGATGAGCCCTGTTGCTGAGCGCAGAGGTGCCACTATGAGGAGAGGCTCACCGCTCGCTCTCACTGCCCCAGCTGAGTCCCTAGGGAACAGTGTTGCGTTGCAGGGCCCTCAACAGCAGGAAGAGCTCCTGTATCATGACTGGTCTCAGCCTGTACAGGACCTCAGTGCAACAGCTGCTGAGCCGGCTGCTCCTGTACCCATGTCAGAAGCCGACCTGGCAGCTGAGCTGGCAATCGCTGACGCCATGCGCAAGAAAGGCAAGAAGTCCAATCCAGATGCTGTCAAGACAGGTGCTATCAGCAAGCTCACTGGCAGCTTGTTCAGACGCTTAGGCAAGAAGACAGCCGAGACTCAGACCACCGAGTACCGAGAGGAGGAGACTCAAACCTCAGACCAGCCTGAGCCACCAACAGAGGTTGTGTCACAGGAGCTTGTGACAGCGGCAGGGCATCCTGAACTAGGGCAGGAGCTCTCCTTTGGGGATGCCCTCAAAGCACAAACAGCCCCACCTGCCACCGAGCCGCATTATGGAGATCTGGTGCTGTCAGACCTGTTGGAAGCTCATGGGCCACTAGCCATGACTGCAATGTTGTCTCCTACCCATACCTCCGCCGTTGTCCTGCCATCTGAGCAGACCAGCCCAGCACAGCTGGCAGGCCTTGCTGATGTCTTGGAACAGGATCTGCCTTCCCACATCATCACACAGCACAGCTCTGAGCCTCTGCTGCAGCAGCCTGCTCTGACTGGGCTGCTGGCAGAAGCAGCGCCCGCAGCTGCAGGAGACATGATGACCTTTCAGGTGGATGGCCAGATCAAGCTCGGGCTGCGCCCTCGCCAGCTCACCTTCTCAGCTTCTGCTCAGCCCCCACAACCACCACAGCTGTGGCTACAGTCTCAGGCTGGCTCCCAAGCCTTTCAAGAAAGCCCATTTGCTGCACCTCAGTCTGCTGCTCCTCTTCCTCTTGCTGAGCAGCCTGCAGGGACGTCAACCCACAGCAGTGATGCTACAGCATCAGGTCACTTACCAGATGGTCTAGCAGCACCTCAGTCATCTGACAGACGCCTTCAGCCAGCACAGCCAGGCAGTGCTAGCTTGATGCTACAGCCTCAGGTGTCAAGCGTGGCCACAGCTGCACCAGCAGCACCAGCAGTGTCCAGGCAGCCGTCTATACAGGCAGATGACATGTCCACAGCTGTGGACACACAGTGTGGTCAGGAACTGACTACTGTGGCACCATCTCTGTCATGGCCGGGACCTGCCACAGCTGCAGCAGCACCCTCTAGGCAGAACTCTGCCCCACCACCTCTGCTTTCCAGGCAGCCATCTGCTACAGTGCAGCCGCCTTCCAGGCAACTGTCAGCAGCAGTACAGCCGCCATCTAGACAGGCCTCAGCAGCTGTGCCACCGCTGTCACGTCAGCCCTCAGCAGTGGGACAGCCACCATCCAGGCAGACCTCAGCAGTGGCAGCACTTCCTTCCAGGCAGACTTCTGGGTTGCCACTGCCGCTATCAAAGCAGTCCTCTGCTGTGGTTCCACCGCCGCCTTCTCTGTCAAGGCAGCCATCAACCACAGCAGAGCCTCATCAGGCTGCAGGGCCCAGCCCCAGACAAGGGCTGGAGCAGGCATGGGCAGCCCTGTTGCCCTCCCTGCTAGCAGACGCCAACAGGCAGGGTGGTGATGTAGCAGCTGCCGTGCCAGCTGCTGCTGGATTGCCTGGTGACTCACAAAGTAGGGCTGAGGCAGCTGCGCCGGTGCAGACCGTTGGTGACATCCTCAAGCTGTGGGCGCCACTTCCTAAGGCTATGACTGCAGGTCAGGATTCTCCTCACCTGCCTGTTAGTGCTGTCAGCATGAGCCTGTGCCACTCAACTTGGACATGCCATACTCTGTTTAGTGAAAAATAAACTATGATGGTCTGAGGAGGATTGGTTTGTATGCTGTTTGCTAGTGCTGTCAGCATGAGCCTGTGTCAGTGAATGTGCTTGCTGGTCTTGCTGGCTGCAATGTTCATGTGTTATCAGTGTACCATATGTGGGTGGTCAAGCGCTTTGCAGTCAAGTGCACGATCACTCGTGATGCCATTTGTGGCTCAATATAAGTCAGTGCAGAATCTATTGCCCTATGTGAATGTCTGCAATATACCTCTCTGATGCAACAGAAACTCAACGTGTTGCATGGATGCTGCTCTGTTTACGCTGAGCACACCTTGTCTCAAATGATACTTTCAGCATTGGCATAGCTGTGCAACATCATGTCAAGCCACCCGGCCTGGACCCTGGCTTGTCACAATGAGACACAGCCCTTTTCATGTTTGGTTTTGTCTCAATGATCAAAAGCATGACCTGGGCAGCCCGGCATCATACTTGGCTTCTCGTTAAATTGATGCTGACAGGTGTAGTCTTTTCTTTTCTTTCTTTTCAAAAGTATGATTGCCATGCGGGGCTTGTAGGTGGGCCGGCTCAGAGCGCATCACAGCTGCTGAGAGCCATGCGTCTGGACAGGGGCCTGCCGAAGGGCAGAGAGGGTCTGGGTAGGGGCCTGCCGAAGGGCAGAGAGGGTCTGACTGAAAGGCAGCAGCAGCCTCACATGGGCATGGGAGGCACCCCTGGCATGCTGACAGGGCAGACACACCAGGCCAGGTACCACCTTGTGATCAATGGCGTCATGTATGAACCAGCCTGTAAGTTGGGTCATTGTGCACAGATCTGCTTGGCGTCAACTGTTGATGCAGTTGCTTGCAGCATTGTTGGTATGTACATGCCATGAGTATGTGCAACTGCCATCTCAGTATCGCAACCCCAATGTTTCATTTGTACAAGGTGGTTGCCATATCACCTCAATGGGGCATCCTATGAGTCCTATTTGCCACGGCCCTGACAGGCAGGAGGAGGGTTACATTATCAGCCAGCCAACCTGATACTTGCACACAAGTGCTGTTGATTGATCGAAGTGAACCTGTGCCAATCTTTGCTCTTGCATCAGCCATTTAGGTCTTAGCTTTTCCTCACCCCAGTTCAGAAGGCCATACAGCAGGCTTACTTACTCTCATCACCCCAGGGTGTGCAGTCAATCTGGCAAGCACTGTGCTGCATATGGATCCTGTACACACCAACACTTTTACTGTAGGCTCACCTCGTTTGCGGTCAAATCCACAACTGGTTCTGCTTTGTAAGCAGGGCATTGTGTGGTCATGACAGGTCAGCCGATGCACAGAACATGGTATCAGAAGGAAGCACAGGCAGTACCAGGCTGCCTCTGAACCACCCCCACGGTCACGGCTTGCGGCTGCTTCGTCTGGACCCAAGGCAGCAGCAATCAGGCAGGGATGCACACACAGGTGCACGTGGTGGAGATGCGCATGCTGTACAGGAGAGGACTCAGACTGCAGCCAATCAGCTCAGGTCAGCAATGCAGTGAGCCTGTCGTGACTGTTGTCTTTGCTTTTGTTATATCACCAAAGGGCGATTGGACAGTGTAGCAAACTGCACATGCAGAAGAACTCATCTGGATTACTTATTGATTGGGATTCATGTATGTCAGATGCAATTCTTGCTGCTCATGTTGCAGACTGCCCTGTGGTGTGCTCTGGTTTGCGGTCTTTGTATGTTTTATGCTTTTTGGGGAGATCAAATACCTGTCAATTTTGTTCAAGACGCGCCAAGAAACAAACGGCAATTCAAGAGATTGGATGTTGTTGCAGTTTCCCCCCTGTTTGACACAATCAATTATCACACAAGCCATATACAGTGCCACTGATATTCCTCCTGCAGTCAAAGCAATTGCTTTGATAAGCCTAACCTGCCACTCCTGAGGGCATTGACCATGCTGTTATTTTTCATTAAGTCCATCATCTGTCACCCCAACATTTCCCAAGACCAATGCAGCATTGCTGTCCTGCAGGCTGTTAAGGTTGCCAGTCGCCCCACCTCCTGCCCCTGCCCTGGCCCCTGAGCAGACCCCTCAACCCTCCAAGCAACCTCTACAGGATGCCAACGGTCGCCATGACCCCCCACCCCTACTGCCCGCCCCTTCCTACCCCCCTTCCCAGCTCAGGGCGTCCTCAAACACAGACCACACTGTGCGCAGCAGCGCACAGGCACTACGCTCCCATGAGCCTGCTGTCATCACTGTGGGCAGCATTGCCAATGCATACTTTGGTTCTGCACCTGGTGGGGCTGCGCCTGCATGGGGCCACTCTCAGCTTGGCCCTGCCCCTGAAGCTTCCCAGTCAGCTGCTCTGGCAGGGCTAGGTTTCAGCATGTTTCACAGCCCTGCTGCCACCAGCCCTGCCTCAGATCATGCACAGCTTCCCCACACATCTGATACTGTGCCTTATGCAAGCAACTACTTAGCTGGTCTCCCTTGGGAAGCTGCTGCAGCAGCTGGAATGTCTACACAGTTGCCACAGCAGATGCCACAGCAAGACAATGCATACCAGACGCTGGAGCTTGACAGCAAACGTGGCAGTGGTATGCCTGTGGCTGCAGCTGCCAGCAGGCCAAACAGTACTGGTGCAAGCAACTCCAGCAGCAAGAGAGCCAGAAGTGCACTACATGGCAAGCAGCCATCTTTGCATGCTGGGGCTGTGCCGAGGAGCCCCAGGGCAGTAGCCAACAGCCCTGGTGAGGCCACAATGTCAAAGCCAGAGCTGGCTAAAGACTCCTGGAGTGGACAATCAGAGCATCAGAGGAGGAACAACAGATCACCGCCCCACTATCATGAAGCCAGGTACATGTCACACCCATTAATGTGTTAACTGTTGTTGTGCTGGCAGACATGCCTATGATCCATGACATGCACTTGTACCGTGTCAAGTACCAGAAGCTTGCTTCTCCTTGATTCAAAAGGCCTTGCAGCCTCATAGCTTCTGAGGGGTACTTTCTTCAGCCAGTACAGCTTTGCACCTGTACAGTGACTCCATGCTCAAAGATCATAACAACCCAAACAGAAAGGAGATCTGGCACCTTGAGGCAACTATACCAAGCTTGGGGTGGGGCCCATGTGGAAGCTTGCAAAGAGCGTGTGCACTGTGCAGGCCGCCTGGCGCTCCCGGCAACAGCTGCTATGACGCCAGCATCAGGGTGCAAAGGCTGGGTCACAGCCAGCAGAGCCCACATGCATCTGCAGAAGCACTCCTTGCCCCTGACCACAACAGGGGCAACTCTCAGCAGCCAAAGCGTCGTCAAGCTGCCCTACAGCAGCTGGCTGCCCGTTCCAGATCCAGGAGCGCTTCTTCCAGCAGGGCTGTTTCCCAGCAGCCCTCAAGGGCAGACCTGGATCTGCCCCAGTCTCTGGATCATTCCCTGCCGAATGCCGTGCTTGATGAAGACGCTGCTGCAGCCCGCCTGGCAGGTGACTACCTGGCAGCTGTACAGTCAGCTGCTTCCATACACTCGTCAGCTTCAAGCTGGCCGCAGCAAGTTGACATACCAGCTCAGGGTCAGACACAGCAGGGTCTGCAGCAGGGTAGCGGTGGGGCAAGAGGCAATGGCGTTATGGGCCGGGACTGGGAGGGTGTTTTGAGGCGAGGGGTGGAGCTGGCTCAAGGACCCACCACAGACCAGTTTCTGCAAGTGGTGGATCTGTACCCAGAGGAGAGGCTTGGACAGGTATGAGCTGCTGTTGATGGTTCTTTATGCTAATGATGTCAGTGCATATACAGCATGAATAGGCAGCTGTCAACTGTCCCATGCAGTCTTTGTTCGTGCGCTGCTGCAGTGCACGGATTGAGCATGCCTGACTGATGAGCCCTGCACAGTGGCTGCTTATGCAGCCTGCACAGTCTGAGACTAGTCTTTCTGTCGAATGGCATCTTGTATGCAAGCGTGAGCAGCATACTGGTGCACATTTTGTAGGCTTTATTACAACTGTCTCAGTCCACATGATCTGTTCTCTGATGACAAATGTTGGCACGCATGCAGATCACAGGTCAAAGCGATTGGCATCAGGAGAGCTCTGCTGCAGAGCAGCAGCCTCATGGCTCCAAACAAAGAGGAATGGCCGCTGAACTGGCTGACATCCTCAGTCAACTAGATGTTGCAGCCAGACTTGCAGATGAACTGGATTTTGGAGTTGGGAGCCGGCTTCATTGATTTTTTGTGCACAAGAAGACCGAGGGCTTTTGTCGTTCACCTCTTTGTCAGCTTACAAGGTTGAGATCTACCTAACGGGGGTACTGAGTGTGCAGCTTCAGAACATCTGATGTACCAAACTGTATCGTGACTACGCAAGAATGCTTCAGCAAACAGCCACTTTGACTTTGGTAAAAAATATGGCGCATGGTATGACTTGCTAAATGGCTGATACAGTACTCATCACTGATACACACTAACAGTCTACCATTCCAACAGCAGCAAACAAACTTGCTGTGAGTCTGATAGCAGCTCTCAAAAGCTTCAAGGACTCACATGAAAACCCTGAGAGAGCAATGCATACAAAAGTGGCTGGTGTCTCTTTGCAATCCTTTGTGTAGAGCATCTTGGACTGCAACCTCAGAAAGCCTGTCTGTCACGCCCCATGCTGCAGCTATGCTAGCTTGCCACAGGACTCTTGAACACCAACATGCAAGCTTGCCGCCTGCAATCTTTGATTTTACACACCGCATGTCACCTTGTGCCCGGCTTTCCAGTCCTTGGCCTGGCACTCCTTGCTGCAGTAGCTGACTTCACGGCATTTGCCACACTTCAATGATGCTGGCAGCTTGCAAATTTCGCACCTACGTCCTGCCGGAACAGGGTCCTGCAAGGCCAACATCACAGCGCTTACGTTGCCTCAAGCACACAGCACATCATGCTCTTGCAATGCTGACACTTGTGCAGCAGGTAACAAAGTTTGGTGGTGATTCGCAACAAATCACCACCAAATTTTGAGATTCATTCATTCATTCATAATCCCACTGAAATGTCCATGATACATCCAGAGTGCAAACAAGCCCGTTGGTTGACACAAGCTCTACATGTGATACAAATATGGTACATCAACATGACATGCACAGCTTAAAGTCACAGACAGCTTTGAATCCCTGACAAAACACACCTTGATGTTGGATGCGTTCATCCCGCACTTGACATAGGTCGCACTCAGCAGTGGCTGAACCTCATAAGGCAGCACGTTGATGTTGATCTTCGCAAGGCCCTTCACCAACTGCTTTTTGATGTTGTTGGGCGTCAGTGGCTTCACAAGACTATCTGGATCATGGATCAAGTACACATTGGCTGCCTGGCGGTTCCGAATCGACCCCATCAGCGAAGCTTCTGACACGCGTGCAACAGACATCATAGATATGAGACTCAGGGGACAGATGAGCATGTTTGGGAGCCGCGGAAGTATGACATCTCGTTTTGGGCCAACTCGAGAGGCCTCCTGCTTGAAAGTGACGTAGTGTGGACTGGCAGGGTTCATGTCAAACATCTTCCAGGTCAAAACTTCCTCTATGGATACGTTGGCTTGTATGCAGATTGTTGCAACCACGCTGCAGTCAGGAACAGCAGAATTCTTAGGTGGGCATGCTTGCATTGAGCTTGTAGCAGCAAGCCTGCAGACCTCCTGCAAGTCTGTCCCAAGCAACATGTACAGAAGGCAGCAGCAACGAGTACAAGTAAAAGAGAATTTGCTGAAATGCAAGATTGTGGTCTCATTGCACTATGCAAGGAGTTCTACCTTGCCTCATACATCTCCTCTTTTGTCAGGTTGGTGATGAGAGATTCATAGGCTGAGATTGACAGCCCATTGTATGAAGCTTTTGCAGGTGGCTGGCTCAAGGAGTACACCTTCTGCTTGAAGCTGTCGCGAAAGACAGGAGGATAGATCTCCAGACAATAAGACCTGGCCAAGCTTATGTGGCTTAGAAACCCGAGGATGCATCCCATGGCATCAGCAATAAGCTGTAAGGTAGGTGTGAGCTTCAGGCCTGTGCCACCAGTAAAAGTTTGAGGAACATGGGGACACATCAATGTATAGCTGGTCATGATAGAGCTATGCACCTGGTTGGTATAGGGCACCCAGGGAGTTATGGACTAATACCAGGTCAAACCTGCTCATCTTACTCCAGCGACACTTCAGGAACAGAGACAGGGCATCTGTAGCTGTCTTTTTCTTATCTGCTATGTTAGCGCTTCCTATTGGTGGAAAGTCTGCAGCAGCATAGTCAAGGACCATGCTACGAAAATTGTCTGCTTCCTGCAAGTATTATGCAATGTCATCATACGGTGTGGACTGTATTAGAGCACTGGGGCACCATCCCTGTGCTAGCTATAGAGTAAGTCAGCACTGCTTTCCCCTACATATTCGAGTGCCCGCAGAAAGCCGTTCTTCTTTGAGTCTGCAACGAAACGACTGACATCCACGTTGTGCGTAGCTGGGTGCCTTTCGATGTAAGCAGCCCAAAGATCCAGACCCTCCTCCCTTGTTGTGGGTTCTGATCTAGACACTAGAGGTATCAAGAGCTCTTTGCCCGAAGATACCTCACACTTGCAGTTGACTGCAGGATCGCGGCACCGAAAACAAATTGGTCTTTGCAAAGGGTCCATGAGCCTTTTCGCTGACTAGACGCGAGCTGCAAAAGTACCAGGATCAAAGCTCATAGTAGTATTGATGGTTTCGGAGCGTTCAGGCTCCTACTGATCATAACTTGCCTGCCCATGCCCATGCCACTAAGCAAATCACGCTCTACACTGTTTTCAAACGAAGACTTGAGGTGCGTCTGTACACGTGTAGACAATATAGGTAAAACGGTGGGCTGTCATGCAGGCGCTTGGTGATGACATGCTGAAGGGTGAAGGCAGGATGTGTGATGCCAAGTCTCAGCCTAATTGGATAGTACATCGGATAGCCCACCCGGGTGGTGTACTGCAGCTGCTGCTGATCTGCATACTTGACAAGGCGCTATATCATGACGTCGGCATGAAGGCTGCTGATTGTCACCCACCAAGAACTAGGCCTAGGCCTCACAACAATGTTGTCAAACATATTGACAATATGATATTGGGGAAGGGGTTTTGGGGGGGCCAAAGAAATGCAAAGAGAAATGCAATGAGAAATGCAGCGAGAAATGCAAAATGGTGTGGCAGGCCGACAGTGGAGCAGTTGACCAGACTGGCGTGACGTAACAGGCTTGACTCATGACACGCTTAGAGTGGCATTTGAGCTGGGAGATCCTGGTCTTGATCCCTAAACGGTCTGACATGCGACCCGCGGGGATCGTGCCTGGGACGCCAGCGGCTTACAGAGTACGGGCTGAATTGCATAGGCTGCGTCCCATGCACTTCAGCCATAGCTTCTTGTGCCCCCTCAACGACTTCCCGCAGCGTCTCATCGCATATAGGTCGAGACGATCAAGCATCTATATTCTTGTAGCATACCTTGAACTGCAGGGACCACAAGAGGTCGCCGAGCAGCTTTGGTACCGACGTCCATGAACCCAGAAGATTTATCTGTGAAAGCCGAGCGTAGTCAGGACAGTGCCGAACAGCTATCTCCTGTGTGGGAGGACTCTGCTTCTGCAACGCAGTTCAGATCAGGTCGGTTCCGCACAGAAAACAGCTCAAGCGCGGTCTGTACACTGGTCGGGACATGCAGATCGTCGCAAGCTGCAGCCTGCGTTGCTTGCAAGACTGTAAGGCTGTGATAAGCTCGCACAAGCTAATTATCTTGATGCTCTGCTAGGCATGGAAGCCGAGCGACATGACGGGCTGTCGAACGGAAATCGTCTCCCGGACCAGAATTTCACTGCAGGGGCCGATGCCTACTACCACCACCCCCCACTCCAGCAGCATGGCAGCCAAGAGACGACGCAGTATCACACAGCTCCTCAGATGCATACCGATAGTGCCTACTCACGTCAGTCTTCCTTCGAGGCTCCCTCAGAGCAAGCCTCTTATGTTGCACCACCCCAACCTCCCCCAACTGCAAGAAAGCAGAGTCAAAGGCAGCGATCAGGCAACCTATCAATGCTTCGTGTAAGTCTCCCAAGCATTCATACTGCTTCTGCCATTGCCTGGCCCATGATTGCACCTTCACGAACAGCTTGAGTGTGCCGGTGAAAGCTTGTATCACCTTGTTGACATGTCCTCCCGCCTTTGCAGGTGCCTCCCAAGATAGCAGACAAGTATGTCAACCTACTAGTCGTTGGTGAGAGCGGCCTAGGCAAAACCACTTTCATCCGCAACTGCTTTGCTGACCTTTTGAACGAGGAATTTGAACTGCTGGATGCTTCCTGGGGCTCCATGACTGAATTCAAAGACAGCCCCTCAGTCTTCTGTACTCACCTACCTGCCATCGAGGTGCCTGAAGCTCTCATCCGTCTGCGCTACTCAGTCCAAGATGTTCCCGGGTACTTCTCTGCCTACTGCTGCTATCTGGGCTCATATTTGCACAACTGTTTTAAACTTGACATGATGCACATCCAAGCAGCTGTGTACTTCAATAGTGCTCTGCTGACAGCACTTGAGATGCATCTTGCTGCATGTGCCACAATGCATGGTACAGACTACAGGCAGAGGGTGCACGAGCAACATCATGATCACTTGATGACAAGGCCTCTGTTGCTGGTCACGTGCACACACACTCACACAGTCAGGCTGTGTGCATGGCCTTGCACAGTTCACATGCGCCATCGCAAGGAATTGCACTCACCACATCCTGCTCAATGCACCTGTTCTGCTCAAAAGTTTTCTCTAACCGACTGCCTTGCTCATACAGGTACGGTGATGACATGGCGTATGAAAACAGTGACAGCTATGTGAGTGAGATCTTGGCCCTGGTTCGGCAGCAGAACATCCACCAGTGCAATGAGACTCAGGGCATTCTTTTGGAGGAGCTTGAGTTCAAGCACATGTATGATGCATGCATCTACTTCATCAGCCCTCACCAACTCAAGCCTCGCGACCTCAAGTTCATGGCCAGCATTAGTAAGGTGGTGCCAGTCATCCCTGTCATTGCCAAGGCTGACTGCATGACAACTGAGGAGCGTCAGAGCTTCAGGAATCACATCAACGCCTCTCTTGCGAAGCCCAACTACTCATCAGGTATCCTGCTGACTCAGTCTCCGAGTGTGCTGTAATCTGGGGTCATGAACACTCTGCGACGCCATTTGTTGGCAGCTGGTATCTGTGCATCAAGCAGTGTGTGTTCAGCTGATGTTCTGCAAGTGCATGTTGTCATCACCTACAGCACAAGCTTGTTTTGCGTGTATACTATGCTCTCATTGATCTTCTGCTTGAGATGCAGCCAGCTTCTGCATCAACCAGACAAAAGCTGAATGGAGGACAGGAGTGACTGATGTACTTGCTGGGGAACACCAGCTATCAGCACCTGTGACCAGCATTTGATGCATGCATTGTTACAAAAGGTTTGCTGAATGCAGCTGAGGGTGCGTCAGAAGCTATTGAGGTGTTCAAGTTCCCTGAGGAGGTGATTGAGGCAGCTGAGGCTGCTGGCAACCCGCTGCCTTTCGCTGTGGTGGGCAGTAGGGAGACTGAAGATGTAGAAGGGGATGACATGCCCTTGCGCCACTACCCTTGGGGCACCTGCCTGCCTTTGAGGAAGGAGCACTCTGATGCTGTCTTCTTCAGGTACTTGATGCAATCTGACTGCACACATCTGCATTGACAATGGGCTGGCTTGAGCTTATGTGGATTGGGTAGAGTGTTCATTGGTATGCCACCAGCAACAAATGTGTCCTGGGCGGTATCGTGCCATGTCACTCATTATTGTGCCAATGCAAACAATGCTCAGTAGCACGACATTACCAAGGCAAATCGATGTCAGTAGCACGACATTACCAAGGCAAATCGATGTCAGTAGCACGACATTACCAAGGCAAATCGATGTAGGCGATCCATGGCCTTGGTTTTCTGGTCAGCCTGCTTCATCCTTTTTCCTGGGCGTCAGAGCACAGAGTTGCAGAGCTCAAACCCGGTTCTGATTTGGTTCTCTTGTTTTGTCTAAAGTCTTTCAAGCATTCTTGTGTCCATTCAGCCCAGTCACTGTGCACAATTGAGAGTTTCTTCAGGACAATCCTTGAATGGTCTCCACATTTCTCAGTTGAGTTCTTTGTCATAAAACAATCATCTCTCAAGAAACGTGATGTTTCAGTATCCCAATGAGCTTTGGTACCAATGCGCATGCTGGTTTTCTATGCCTCTTTTCATGAGTGCTTAGCAGCAGAATAAAGAGTGCATGTGTCAGTGCATAGCAGGCAGAGTGCAAAGCCTTGCCTGCGGCTCAATAGCTCTTCACCGCATTGTCATGCTGTCGCTTTGAGGTGATGCATCTGGAGGCGCCTTTGAAGACATACCTTGAGCGCCAATCATGCGTTTGTTGCATTCATGCACGCTGCTGTACCTTCATGGCAATCCTGTTGACCTGTTTTGCTGACTTATGCAGGAAGACTGTGCTGGAGTATGGGTTTCATGCCCTCAGAGAGGAGAAGAAAGCGCGCTACATTGCCTTCCGAGACTCTCTGCTGCAAGCTGACAAGCAGCAGGAGCAGTCCCAACAGCAGAAGCAGGAGAAGCTGCAACAGCAGCAGCAGCAGCTGCAGGCCAGACAGGCTGAAGAAGATGCGTACTATGCACAGCAGCAGGTTGAGCTGGCATCATCAGGCAGGAAGAACAGCAGCAAGTCTTCTTCAGTGAGTCAGCAGAGTAGCATTCCTGACTACTCCCAGGGTCTTGTTCCTCCTACTCCCAGCAAGAAACCCTATGAGGAGTATAACAACAAGAAGGACACCAACTTCTTTGGGCTGAAGAAAAAGGACCGGTCATACTGAAGTGGGGAATCAGAAACGCTGGCAGCACCTATACATACAGCTATCTTGTACAGTGGTCAGCCCTATACTGTACAGATGCACAAAATGCATTTCTGGTCACACATCTGATCGGTATAGTCTGAGATATGGGGAGCCCATCCTTTGGAAGATGCTGTATAAACCAAGTTTATATGTGGAGCCAGCCTTTGTTGTTCTCATGCAATTGTTGTGATCATGCATACTAATTTCAACAGCTGGCACGCAATACACTACAGGCATACTATTAGTACTTACTCTTGGCAATCTGAACCCTTCCTAGCTATCCTTCTCCTTCTTTGTTGCAAGACATGACACTACTGAAGCTAAGCTGGTCTAGTACGCCTTGTAGCTTTCCTTGAGGTAATATCCTTTGATACTACATTTTGCGAATTGAACCCTTCTTAGCTTTTCATCCCTTTGTATCTTGGCATGTCTTTGTCTACACTCAAATGCTACTCTTATCCTCTGCAGGTTGCGACCTTCTGAGCTTTGCTTGTGCTACTGCAAGACTAACAGTCAGAATGCCTCTTTGCTTTCAGTTTGCCACCAATTTTAACACTGTTGAATGCTGTGTGATACCTCATGGCATCTTTGCCCGGTATACCATGTACACTTGTGCTTGTACCATGGCAATGTACAGACTAGTCAGGTCAAGACGTGTCAAGCCGCAATGCAACAAGTTATACTCCACAGTCCAGCAGCACCCAGCACAGCACCCAAATGTAATGCTCGGTAAACACTGATCCCAACAGTTTACCGAGCTTTGCTGACAAGTGCAGTTTCGGGAATTGATCATCGGATACATACCACTAAGAAAATGTAATGCAAAGCCGCTCATGGGACATATGTACTTTCGAATGATGACACACTGTGCTCCAGAGGCAGAGGCTGCACGGGCTCAAAAAGGCCAGTCTGCGTGTGCTCAGGCTTACACTGAACTTTGGGCTGGAAACGACTGAAACAACAGTGTTACTGTGACAGTGCAAGATGATCAGCGGCCTGAAGGCACAGTTGACAGGTGCTATACAATATACATCCGAAGAAAAGCAATAGCAATGATAAATGCTGGCACACAGACCAGTGCATTGTACAAAACAATTCCCGCCCCTATGCGAGACCACTTTTCACAAAACCCAGTGTGGTCCTTAGTGTAGCCTGACTTGTGCTTTTGGGAACATGACTGCTGAACAGCTAGTTGACTTGGTGTGTTGCTACACGACACTCATGATGGCGATCTGCGCCGCTTGCCAGCAGTGCTTCTAGAAGTTGATCTTCTAGGTTTTTGCACAGCAGCAGCTCTGGCAGCAGGTGTTGCCGCCCGGCCTCTACCAGTGCCGCGTTTGCCAGCAGCATTCCTGCCTGAGGAGGACCCCCCAGCAGCCCTGCTTGCCAGGGGGGTCGGGGAAGACCGCCGCTGGGCTGCCTGCCGCCTACGAGATGGCTGCGCACTTCTTCTTGCTTCAGCTGGTGCTGGCGAAGCCTCCCGTTCCTCTTGCATCATTGTGCCCTCAGCGCTGTCATCCTCATCGTCACCAGCATCACTGTCAGCAGTGGAGCCATGGGTGCCCATTGCAGCTGACACCTGTGCAGGCTGACCTTCTTGCACAGCAGGTGCAGCGCCTATCTTATCTTGTACTTGCTCCTGCAGCACGTCACCTTGAGACTGCTGCTCAACATCAGGCTCACACTCTGCCGATGCGTCTGGCTCAGATTGAAACTGCTGTTCCTGTTGCTGTTGCTGGCACTGCTGCTGTTGCTGCTTATCAGCGCTTGGAGAAACACTGCCAGGCGCGTCAACACGTAGAAGCTTGTCAGAGGCCCACGTGGGGTCTGCTATGCCAGGCTGCCCTAGAATCGATGTCTCTTGGGCTTCACAGCTTAGGTTCTGCACACCCTGCTGGCTGCTGTCAGCATTCACGATATGCTGGCCTTCCTGCTGGGCCTCAGGCTGAGCCTGCCTCTGGGCAACAACCATTGGATCAGCAGGCTGGGCGACCAGCTGCTGCAGTTGTGGTTCAGCATCAGTGGAATGAAGCGGGGACTTGACCAGACTGACAGCAGGCTGTGAGAAGCTGGTGGTCTGGTGTGGAGGCTGACTAGGCAAGGCCCGACTTGGAGGCTGACTAGGCAAGGCCAGACTACGCAAGGCCGGACTTGGAGGCTGACTAGGCAAAGCCTGACTAGGCAAGGCCTGACTTGCCAGCTGTTGCTGAGGGTGATCAGGCATTGGGTTGCTACTGTGTTGCTGCTGGCTTTCAGCTGCGCTGGCAGCTGCTTCAGCGTCTGTGAGGCCTGCAAGCAAGCAGAGTCTGGTCTGATCAGAGGATACAATGCAGCCAGAACCTAGCCGTGTACAATGGTGAGGGGAGCAGTTGAGATTGCACACAGGAGCTTTGTAAGGTGGTTAAATTTGTTGATGGGCTATAATAGTAATTGGTGCTTGGTGTTTGCTGTCTGGCTATCTCAGCCCGACGCAATGCATAGAACAAACAAGCATCGTATATGGTTGACACGCTACAGTCAGAGCACAGTGCATCAAAGGTGTACAAAAGCATCTGTAAGGACACAGATCAGCTGCTGGTTTGTCTAGTGCTGTGGTGACTCAGCAAGGAACAGATGCAAGTGCATTTTCAAGGTCTAGCTGATAAGCCGTGAACAGAGCGTCAGAACAGTCACCGTTGGAGTCAATGTCCATGGCCTCTGATGGGAAACCCCTAGCCCCAGCTGTGGGCTGAGTCATAGCCTGATCATCAGCAGCATTTGCAGCAGCTCCTTGTCTGCTGAGGAAGGCATTATCAGCATGCTTTGCCTGTGCTGAGGGAGCTTGCTGCGCAGATGCTGATGGCCCTGCTCCAGCATGAAATTGTGGCTGGGCAGCAGCTTGCAGCGGCACCACCCTTGTAGGCTCATGACTGACAGGAGCAGTCACCGCTTGTGAACTCTGTTCAGCAGCACTGTCAGCAGGTACAGGGCCAGCTGATTGGGTGACCTGTTTAGGCTTGACTGACTTGACCTGCAGCTGCCTGACTGTCTGTACATCAGCTGGAAGCTGGTGCATGCCTGAAGGATGGGCACCTTCGAGGGCAACATTGCTGGTCTGTGGTGCTGGCGCCTGTGGCGGCTGGCTTACCACAGCAGCACTACCTAGTTGGGGGGCCATGGTTGCAAATGGTGCAGTCCCTGTTTGCATTGCAGGCAGCTGCTGTGCATGTACGCTGCTGGTCTGCAGTTGGCTGAGTCCTGATGTCTGTGTCAGCAACTGAGCCTGACCTTGGGAGTGCTGAGTAGATACAGGCACCGACTGAGGTGCAGCTGTGAAGGCAGGGAGAGCAGAGGCTGTGGGGTGGGCTGACCAGGGGGTGGGGGGCGTGGGGCTGCGTCTGGCTCGCTTATTGGGGGCTGGCTTGTGGCCCCGAGAGCCAACCCCAACTGGGTTTGCTGGCCAGATGACCTGGACCTCACCACCCTCTGCCATCTGCGCACATCAGATCAACAGGTGACTTGTTGGTTTGTAGTGTGAGAGTACTTCAGCAAGGCTGGCATGCAAGATGTATCTCTGACTGACCCTACAAGACACTTGTACAGAAATGCTGCTACCCACTGGCAAGCATGTGGCTGATAGCGTATGCCTAGCAAAGTGATACAAGGTACTGGAAAAGACAAACAAGAAACCCAGGAAAGGATGCCTGTACAGCAGCTGATTGCGGACTGTCACTCACTCAGATTTGCACAACCCAAGCATGTTAATGGCAAACAGATACAACGTAAACATTGAAAGCATCCACAGCTCATAACAAGTGACCTTGGCAGCTCTTGCACAGGCTTGAGTGAGGTCCATGAGCTGGCGCAAAGCCAAAGAGTCCAGGCAGGTGATGTCGAACTGCATCTCCTCCCCAGGGCCTGTGGGCAGGCCAGGGTAGCGGGCATGCACCAGTGACATGGCCCACTCAAACTGATCAGGGCTCAGGGCCTCCAGGGCTGGTAGCAGGGCTTCCTGTGGAAGCAGCACTGGTCTCTTTGTATGGTGAAACTTGACAAACCATGTTTGTATACACGGCATGAGCTTGTTGCAGCATGTGTGTCTAGGTGCTCTTGCTGGAATCATGATCGTGGATCTGAGTGACTGTAGCTTCTATTGATGCAGCGGAGTGGTCGTTGCGCTTTTGACTTGGAAAAGGCTGACCTGACAGCTGTCCTCATGGGCAAAGCAGGAGGTGCGGTGATGTGACCAACAAGGACGATCTCAGCAGCAAGAACAGCCTGGCGCAGCAGACCAAGACTTGCCAAGCAACTTCAGCGTGTAGCCCGGAAATGCACAAGCACATGCAAGAACAAGCAAACCAGAGGCCAGAATGAGAGCTGACCTTGTCTTGCTGTGAGACCGGCTTGCAAGCAGCAGCTGCCAGGGTCTTAGCATCCATGATACGGCTATGCAGGTTGTCAAAGACACTCAAAAGCCGCACCCGGTGCTGCTCTAGGTCTGCTGCCAGCCGTGCCTGCACATTGCCCACAGCCTGACTCAGTATCTGGTGGTTGTATAGTTGTAAATATAGTTTCTGCACATGAATGCATGCTGAAGATGTCCTGCATTTGTTGTGACGTATGACCTCACAATGCATGACTGTCTGTAACGCCACAGTGCGAGGGAGTAGCAAACTACAAGCTGGTGACACCAGTGACTGCATGCTAGGCTGGCCCTATGCACTTCTGCATGCTTCTTCTGATGCAGCTCAACTTTGTAGTGAGTCTACCTGTGCACGATCCAAGCGCTGCTTTCTGACGGCTGCTGCATCTGTGCGTGTATGCGTCTGCTCCTCGGCCAGCTTGGGTGCCAGCAATGCTTGCCATCGTTCCTCAAACTTCTCCTGCAACAGAGAAGTGGTGGTCACCATCATCATCATGATGCTGCTGCCTGACTCAGTCGTTGACACTGCTACACCTACATGTGCTCTGTGCAAGTCGCACTTGTAATTTCACATCGAGACACAGCAAGCCTTGTGCTAGGCAAGCATGCACATAGTGAATCCAAACGATGACCAATCCCAATGGGTGTGACGTGGGCACACACATGCACAGTGCAATGACCCTGATCATACACATGCTCACCTCCACACCACTGGCCATCAGGTTGACATCTGAGCCCGGTGGGTTGTACCTTCTGGCATTGTTAAACACCAGCTTCATGCCATCATATAACTGCTGAGGCTCCTTGTACACCCCACCTTCCATGTTTGCTTTGATGGTCGCAAAATCCATTGGGTTTGCAATGATATTTGGGTAGTCCTTGAACAGGTTGATGTCCACTGGCTTTGCAAATGGGAATGCCCACTGCATGACAGCATGCAAGATGCTTCAGGATGGATCCTCTACACAGCTCCACATAAAGCAAAAAGCTAAAAAAGTAAAGCCACTTTAAGCCACTTGTATGCCAGGCAGATCCTGCAAAACTGGTGCGTCGCTGCCAGTAATGCCATGCAGGTTCTCCAGCACAGTATACATACTGGTACTTGAATGATTGATGCAACTCAAGCAGAAAGGTGTTGCAGCTTGCTGCAGCAAGCCCACGAGGACAGCACGGTCAGGGACATGCAAGAACATCACATGAAAGGATAAGCAAAGAACATACCTTGCCAGGCTAAGTGAGCAAAGAAGAGCCTACCTTATGAGCTGTGACTGACTTGAGACAGGTGGCACATTGACGCAGTACCAGATCTGCTGAGCGCTTCTGGTGCAGAACCTCTAGTTGCTGCTCCTCCTGTTCAGACAGATCCCTTTGTTCTTCCGCCAGCACAGCAGTGCTCTGCTCATAGCGTATGCGTGTGACCTGCAGTTGCATGTGACACATGGTGCTTTTGCACATGCCATGCTCAAGGCAGTAAGCTTACAGCATGCACCAGCAGCGACCAAACTGTGATTGGTCATGATTCTGAGAAGCAAACTCGAATCTCATTGTTGATTGCACAAAGACTGTGACAGGATTGCGGTGATGGTACAGAACCAAGTTACAAAAGTGTCAGTAACAACGTGTTGGGGCAGTACAGCATAGTTCTGTGTCAACACATCAGCATCAGCAATGGAATACAGCAGGCAAGTGAGCTGCAGATCATACCTCATGGTTCAGCAGGTCAACATCAGCACTGATGTCAGCTAGCTTGCGCATTAGCTGCCAGCGCATGTTTGCTTCAGTTTTGCGCAGACGCTTGTCTCTTTTTGCTTGCTTGCTTGCAGATGGTTCTGCACCCTCAGCATCCTGCTTGACGGCATCGACTTTGCTGTCTGACTCTGGATTCTGATCCTGACCAGCAGGCTGTGCTGCTGCTGATACTGGACTCACTGGAGCTGTTGAGCTAATAGGAGCTGCTGCCAAGGTGCTAAACTCTTCTGTCTGCTTCAAATCGTCTAGTGCAGGGATAGTAGGAGGCTGCAGGTGGCTTGCAGGGGAATGAGGAGCTGACGCTGTAGGTCTGCTTAAAGGCTGAGAGGGGACCATAGCCAAGAGACTGTGCTTGGGGTTGCTGCCAGTAGTAGAGCTGGTGGTGCGATTGAACCAGCTAGCGGGGCTTCGGAAGGCCGAACCACTTGTTGGACGTGACAGTGTTTGAGGCAAGCTGCCAGGAGAAGCAGCTCGAGAAGGCTGCATAGCCTCACCAGAATTGACTCCGTCCGTAAGACTTCTCTCCGAACTTTGTGCTGGAGCTGCAAACGGCGACCTGTCTACAGCCATGAATGACACACTTTGAACACTATTTGAGTCGTCCATATCGTGATGTGTTGTCACAACTTCATGTGGCAAAGACCATCCTTACGAGCAGGGGGTTGTCAGTAGAGTACTACGACTGATGTGCACATGACCTATTGGTGTCCAGCAGAAGCCATAACACCTGTGCTCAGCGTTGCTCACCACGCCCAAAAGTCATAACACTCGACAGGTCGTGACACCGTAGCACCGTATATATATGGTGTTACGTGTTAGCGTAGGTCAAGGTTCTGCTCAGGGCACGACAGGGCCTCCGGATTTCGCGGGGCCGCCCCCATCGGACGGAAATTTTTGTGGGGGCTGCGCCCCCCACAAAAATTTTGAATTCGTGTTTTGCGGGGGTTTCCCACTGCTATGCGTGCGTTGATGGGGGTTGGTTCAAGACTCGCAATGGCTTGACTGAGCGTGCTGAAACGATGTTGTTGAAGCTGCAATGTTACTGGCTCAAAAACCTAGTGCGTCGTGATCCTCACTCTCAAATTAAGTACTTTGTGGAAGTAAAGTACTTTGTGAGCACGTCATTCGAAGAATTCTTGCTTTTTGGCATGCTTGTCATGCACAAGTAGCTTTGCACATGATTTGCAAATGTAAAACTAATAGCGGTCAAAAGCGCTTAGACGGTGTGCCCGCAAAGTCAGCAGCCGACTCTGTCAGTCAAGGGGGCTTCCCACTGGGGCACCAAATTTTGAAGGGGGCTTTGCCCCCTTCAAAAAATGGCATTAAGCCGTTTTGGGGGGGCCCCGACCGGCCGTCGGCCGGTCGGGGTTTGGGCACCCAGCCCGCCGGGTTTTCTGCGGGCTGTCGTGCCCTGGTTCTGCTGGCTGGCTCATCACTGATGAGTCATCAGCTGCATCTTTGTTCTGCTGGACCTTTATTCCAGTTCGAGCAGATCAAGTGCGGAGATACCATAAATAGAGTCATATCACGCATTTCTCTTGCCGATGTGACGAACGTGCTGACAGCCCACACTTGCTGACATGGTGAAAAAGACCATACAGGTAGTCTTGCGAGCTAGACCGACTGCTAAGCCAGCAGAATCACAATGCATCGTCCCGGGAAACAAGGTATGCCTGCCTAGCTTTCTGCATCGAGCTTGTCGGCCTGACAACATGTAGCTTGTTGAGAGCAGACACACCCTGCTTGTTGCGCTTTGCAGTCTCTGACCGTGAAAGACCCCAAACAGAAGGGGCAAGAGTATCAGGTGTGCTGCCAGGACTCTTGCTATTTCTCTCCCGCAACCTTGAGTACGGCCAGTGAGCGTGAACTTCAACTGCACACAACCTGCCTATCATATGAAAGGAGTGGTCAGTGACATCCCTGTGCATCGACAGGGCTTTACGAACATAGTTTGTGGTGCAGTTCACCTTTGACAACGTGCTACAAAATGCAAGCCAGGACGAGGTTTACCAGGTCAGGCTGCCAGCTGCAAGTATGCTTTCAGCCCAAAACAAAACATACAGTCTTACACATGTACTGCGGCTTCATGCAACCCTTGTAAGTGTCCCAGTGTAGTCCTGTTTCAGTGGCTCTGCTGCTATGCTGCAGGCCTGTGCAGATGATCTTGTGGATACAGTCCTGGATGGTTGTAACGCCACCATTCTGGCGTATGGCCAAACAGGAGCAGGCAAGACATATACCATGACTGGAGGGAAAGCTGACTACAAGCAGCGTGGCCTCATACCAAGGAGTATTCATAAGGTATAGGACACAAGGCAAAGTAAGAGCGACATTAGCATGTGCACCTGAGCACTTCTGCTTCCCCAGCTTTGCAGAAGATGCTCAGGGCAACGCATGAAGCAGTTTTCGTCTGAAAGTGCTCACCAATGTTGTGGTCTCAGGTCTTTGCAGGCCTGAAGAAGCACCTGCAGTCAACCTGCACTGTACGGGTCAGCTACCTGGAAATCTACAATGAGCAGTGCTATGACTTGCTGGACATCAGCACTCAGCCATCAGATATTGCCGTGATTGAAGACAGTAAAGACAGAGTTATCATCAAGGGCCTTGCTGCTCCTTTGGTCAGCACTGAGGCAGAGGCTCTTCAGTATCTTTTTGAGGTGAGATGCAAGCCCTTCACAGGCTACTTGGTTGCTGCTCGTCAGCTCTTACTGCCACCATGTACCCTATTGAGCATGCAGCACAGTCCTGCTGATGCACCTGAGCAGCCAGGTATGATATTTGGCTTCACATTAAGTTGACGCCGAAAGGCGTAGTCTTTTCTCCTCTTTCTTTTCTATGCTCCTGCTGATGCACTTTTACAGTGTCTGCTATACAAGCAGCATGGGCTAGTCCAGCCAAACATCAGAAAATTGTCTCAATAGATGCGTCATTTGTCACGGCTGCTGTCACGTGTTGCTCCTTCACCTCGCTTGTATGCCATGATGTTTGTCTGTGCACAACAGTTGTTTGATGACGCTGGCAGCAATATAATGATCTCCTGGTGTCATGGTCAACACAGAGGGTTGGCAGGGAAAGCAGAGCACATCTGAGTATACCGCCATTGCCTTAGGCTGTGCACGTCATAGCGTTGCTCAACCTGTTCTGTTTGGCCTATATACATCTGTGCATGAGGAATCAATGGCGCCTGACCACCCGCTCCAGTTGAAGATGCCCAAGAGTTGCACCATGCTCAGGAGCCTCCATGATTAGATGTTGCGCACACCCATAGGTCCTACTTCCTGTGACAGGGAACAGCGAACCGCATGGTGGCTGAGCACCAGCTCAACAGAGAGTCTTCCCGGTCTCACACCATCTTCAGTATCATGCTGGAGCGCAGCACAGGCGCTGAGGGGGATGAGGTCATCGTCTCTAAGCTCAACATGGTGGACCTGGCAGGCTCAGAGCGCATCAGCAAGACCAAGTCTGAGGGCACTGTGCTCAAGGAAGCTCAACAGATCAACAAGTCCCTCAGCTTCCTTGAACAGGTGCTACACATGAGAGTGGGCTGCATGCTGTCCTGAGATGCTGTCAGTGCTGCCCCAATCGGCAGTGTCTTGTCAATGGCACCTGAGTGGCCTAATGCTGTCATTGGCCAGCTTACCAAGCCTGTGCTGTGCAACACTTTGAGATCCCAGGACTGCCATCCATTTGCAGCCCAGGTCACATCGCTGCAATCCACTTGGTACATCATGATCTTGGCAGCATGGCATGGCGTGTAACCAGTCATAGCTACTGTGCTTCTTGTTCCAGCTGTTCACACAGCAGCTGCCACGTTTCCATCGCGTGCCAGCATACTTTCAACACAAACTCTCACGTATAATAATCAAAGGCACTGGCCTGCAGGTGATTGTAGCGCTGTCTGTGCGAGGCCGGGATCACATTCCCTACCGCTCCTCCAAGCTGACACACGTGCTGAAAGACTCCTTGGGGGGCAACTGCAAGACCCTCATGGTAGCCTGCATCTGGGGTGAAGCTGCCCAGCTGGAGGAAACCACCTCCACCTGCAGGTGTGCTTCACCCTTGTCCATCACCCTGCACAGCTGATCAATGTGTGTTCAATGAGATTATCAACAAGAAGAAGATCTGGCAGTTCTTTCTGTTTTGTGAGGGTAAAGAATGAGTCTCTGTGTAGTCTGAGAAATGGGTGAGATCAATGTGTCTGTGTGTGGATGATATGACATTATGTCAGAGGGACTCCATCTTGCCTGCAATGCTCAGCACACCATGACCATCAAGGCATTGGCTGACGTAATTACCTTATGCAGCTGCTGCACCTGTACAATGGCAATAAATTCTGATATTCTTTGTGTGCTCTGCCCCCAACTCCACACATCTTGGGATCATCGGTCAACACGTGGAAGGAGCCACAGACACTTGCCATCTGCCAGATGTTTGCTTTTGGGTGCATGCAGGTTTGCTCAGCGCATGCGCTGCGTGGCAAACGACTTCATAGTCAATGTGCGCAAAGAACCAACAGCCATCATCAGGAAGTATGAGCAGGACATAGCTGAGCTGCAGCAGGAGCTAGCCATGCATGACAGCCTTACAGAGCGACACCAGATCACATACAGCCAGTACACTGATGCTCAGAAGGCTGAAGTGTCGTCTCAAGTGCAGGCTTTCCTGCAGTCAGAGGACAGCCCTGATTCCATTGCGCCTCTGCAGCTCGTCAGCTTACGTCACATGAAGGAGGTGCTAATTGCTGCCAAGGTACACTACCAAGCGGTTTGCTCCTGTACTTGATCTGTGCTGTTTTCTGTGTCTGCCCTGCTGCTCAGCAATGTGGCAGCAGCTGGCAGTCTAGACATAGTCTTGAGGGCCATACTTGCAGACAGCACCAGCGTCCAGCGTGACAACCACACTACAGGCACAGCCTCTGCGCATGCTGCTTGCAAGGTTTCACTGCTTTGCCTGTGGTCTTGCAGGCCTTGTACCTTCAAGCCAGTGCACAGAGTGCAAGCACGCCTGTGGCTGAGCAGCTGTCTGGAAAAGAGGGCGTGTCAGCACAGCAGTCACCGCCTGTCACATCCACATCATATGCCGGCGTAATGGAGGTCAGTGAATGATATGTCTGACAGACAGGTGCCTGGCTGGCCCCTGTAGCTGGTGCCATGAACAGCAATGACTGCTAAAGCATGGTTTCACTTGCTTTGGAATGCAGTCCTCTTTGGATCTGTTGAATGACTCTCATTCGGATTCAAACAGTCTTCGCTGATCAGCTGCTGCCTATTGGCCCTGTTGGGCACAAGTTCTGCTTGCTCAAACTGAACCAGCTCTGCTGCTTGCTTGTCTGGACACATCATGACGACCAGAGTTGCGGTTTCATTCTGTCGTTTTGCAGCTTGTGAAAGGCTGGTGCTTGGCCAAAGATGCAGTCGCACTTGGTATCTTGTCAAGACTGAAGCCAGCTGCTCAAGCAAGTGTCAAGTCTATTTGTTGACAACACGCACTTTCCCTGCACTGGTTGGGAACTCCTGAAAAAAGTTTCCAATCAGGGCAAATGGAACAAGATAGATCTTGGAAGCGTCGTTGCTGCCCAATCATGCAGCAGCATCATCATCTTTGAGGAATGGCTGGGCGAAATTACATCATGCAGTTATACTGACATGTAGTACAGGAGTAAGCAGTGACACATGGTGCGTACAGGGTGAGGCAGTGGGTGACCTGGAGCATGGCACAGAGCACAGTGGCATTCCTATGGCCCCTGCTGATGCCAGGCCCCCCAGCATCACCCGAGTGCCTGCCCCCTCCACCTCACCAGCACCTCCTGAGCCTGGTATATCCACTAGCACTATTGAATTTTGGTCATTGACTCCAAATCAGTGTCAAACTTTCTGCATTTCCCTAGCTTGCTGCCTGCTTACTTCTCTGACTGATGGTCATTTGTCCAGGCTGGATGGCTGTCTGTCTGTCTGTCTGCCTTCCTGTCTGCCTTCCTGTCTGTCTGCCTGCCTGTCTGTCTGCTTGCCTGTCTAGTTGTGCAAGTGCCTGCGGGGACTGTTTGTCCCTCTGGGTGACATGCAACCATGCTGTGCTGCAGGTGTGTCAGGCAGTAACGGTTTCAGTCCTGCAGCTCCACCATTTCAGCAAGCGCCACCAGACCAGCAAGCTGCTTTTGAGCAGTACAAGCAGGTTTGCAATTCTCAAACTATACAATGCATAGAGCCCGCTTGCATAGAGTTCACTCACGCAAGCCCACACTGCGTGCAGTAGCATCTCATTCATCATCCTGAGACCAGAGAATGCTGCTATCTCTTGACAGGCATGACGAGAGAGCACAGAAATGGTCTCAACCATGTTGTACTGTCCTTGTCATGGCTACAGCTTACTGTTGCATCTATGTTTCAAGCCCATGCACGCTCTGCTGTTGCCATGATCTTCTCGCTCAGTATGTACAGCACTGATTGGCCGAGCTTTTGAATGTTGTACAGGGCGCTGACTCATTCAAGGCAGGGCTGTTGCAATGGTCTTCCCGCTCAGTATGTGCAGCACTGATTGGCAGAGCTTTTGAATGTTGCACAGGGCGCTGGTTCATTGAAGGCAGGGCTGTTGGCAGACAACAAGGCCAAACTGCGGCAGGCCAAGCAGCATGCCCGGGAGCTGTCCCTTGCCATCAACGGCACCAAGCATCAGATGGATGCCCTTAAAGCATCTGAAGAAGCGGCCGCAATGAACCAGGTGGGCTCACCTTTGCTTCAAGCTTTGATAAGATCATGTGCACGGGCTTGACGCCTGCCTCAAACTTTCATTTGATCATGTGATGTAGCCTCACGTTTGGTTCGAGCTCCCGTTCGAGGTTGTGCTTTGAAACTCACGCTTCCCTCTGGGCTTCTGCAGCTATCATGTCTGTTGCATGTGCAGTGTGTGAACGCAAATGCTATTGTGTAACACATGTTGTTAGTGCAGTCCTCATGATCAACCATGCTGTTTCCACAGAGGGCATATCACCTGATTGCACCTGGTGGTCTGCATGAGTACAAAAGTGACCAGCATTTGGTACCAATCTGTCACTATCAGCATCTGTGATGCATGCTGGTAGTGCTTTGTTCAAACCCACCATGTGGTCAAGGCATCTTCATACAACAGTAGCTTGACACTGTTCAACAGTTGACACGCTTGCATGTGTCATGTCTGCTGATGTAAGCATGCTAGCAAAGGTGCCTATGCTCCTGTCAGGCAGCTGATAGCAAGGCAACGCCCAGCAGCCCTTCGCAACAGAGCAAGGAGCTGAAGGGGCTGTACCGGGAGCAGTACAGTGAGCTGCAAATGGTGAAGGCTGAGGGTGACTACACCCAGAAGCTGGTGGAGCAGTGCATGCAGGAGTTGGTGCAGGACTTCCAGGACTGGTATGGCCTGTTGCATGCAATCCACAATGCTGATTGGCAGAAATGCAGCCACAAACAAAAAGAAAAGAAAACACTATGCCTCTCAGCGTCAATGCAATGAGAAGCCAAGTATTATACCGGGCTGCCCAGGTGCGGCCATGAAACGTTTTTGATGCACGCTGTTGATGATGCCCCGGCTGCAAATGCAATCTTGTTGCTTCCCTGGGCAGCCCGGTATAATACTTGGCTTCTCTTTAAGTTGACGCCGAAAGGTGTAGTCCTTTCTTGTCTTTTGTTGCTTCACATGAGGAGTGACATGTGCTTGCTGATGATGGGCTCTATCTCTCCCAGCATGTCATATCTTGACAGTGTAATGACATTTGGACATCTGGTGGTCTTCATTGCATTCAGCATCGTGATGTGCAACACAGTCAAACACGAAATCTATAGCGCTGCGACGGTGCCTCTGCTATTCCTGCTGTCTGTGCTGATGCCCAAACATTGACGTTGTTTTTCACACACGCAGGTATGCTGCTACTTATGCACAACTGCCACCTGAGCCTGAAGATGTCCTGCAGAGCTCAATTAGTGATCCAGCCCTACATGCAAGTACCTCCATGCCAGAGCAAGAGATGCTGACATCAAAAAGCAGACCGCAGGTAGGCCTTTCTGAGCCTCAGGTAGCCTTATGCACACGAAAGCAGATTACCAGTTTTGCAGCAGGCGTAGGCCCAGGTGCTTACTAGTGAAGTGTGCGTTGTCTGCCTCCAGGCTGCATGCAAACGTTCAAGGGTTCATTTCACCTGTTCACTTTTGCAGATGGATGCTATACCACCAGACTTGGCAGATGAGGAGGCAGTTGCTTACTACAATGCACAGCATGGCCTTCAGGGCACAATGAGCACCCTGAAGCGAGGGATGCAAGGAACAAGACGAAGGCCAGCCATTGCAAAGTTCTGAATGCATACGCGCCAAGCACTAAGTCTTATGCTGCTAGGCATTTTTTGTGCGATGCTAATGACTCTAACACTGTTGATGCAGTATGCAAGGTCTGTTGGACTTTCATATTCATTTTACACTTTACAGTCTGGGGTGTGGAGCCAGTTGTGACTCATCAGACATCCTGGCTTGGAAGCACAGGTGTAGTCATCAATCAATTTACTGTCTTTAGGACTCATCAGGGGACTCAAAAGACAATAATTGGGAACTTGACATACACTAAGCACTAAATGTTCAAGGCGTGCATCAACAGAGCACCAAGGCATTGCTGTGGTACCACCGGTGATGCTGTAATGCAGGAGGGCGCTAGTACCGTAGTCCTGTACAGTTGCAAGCTGCTTACTCCTCATACAGGATTTGTTGCCCATGTGTGTCAATAAATCGGCGCACATCAGATCTCTAGTTGCCTGAAAGTGCTTCAACCCTATGAGGAGGGTTGCTGTCCCAACAACCATCAATCAATGCTAGTTTGTCAAGCCGGTCAACTGATAGAGCACCAAGGATTGAGCAACTGAAAAGGAGAATGTTGCGTCACTTGACTGGATATTGCCATACAGAGCTTGCAAGACACATGTGGTGGTCTCTTCAGGGAAATGCCATTCAATGCTTTGCATGCAGGAAGCAAATCTTGTCTGTATGAACTCATTGAACTGAACTTCTTGTCTGTTGGGTCCCTGGACATTTATTGATTGATTGACCGTGGCGGGGACACGGATAGGGCGCCTGCTGCGTCCCGTTGGGGGCCTTTCTGGGCGCAGATTATTAGCTCTGGGAGACAAATGTTGTTTGGGTGGAACCTTGATGGACAAATGTGAATAGCCTGCTGCTTGTTGGAAATCTGAGATCTCCAGCCCCTCACTTCTGGACCTAGGGGACTGTCTCTTGCCCTTGCCGCGCGTCAAGCCATCACCCAACAAAGTGTTGCGCTTCGTGGATACACAGAGATGAGCACTGGTTTGGAGAGGCTCGAGCAGCAGTATGCTGTCGAGGTCCTCAAAGTGGACGCTGACGAAGGCCTCCTCAAGCGTCTGCGACGCGGGATCCGTGATCTCAGGAGCCTACAGGTCAGTGCTCAGACGCAACACACTTTCAGATACCTCTGGGGCGTCTGTTCATCCTCTTATACAGATGCATGTGTGGGACAGAACTTCTCTGTCTGTCAGCATGTAAGTCGTTGTTCCTGCTTCTCATACCACCGTCATTTTCAGTTCTTTTGGCATGCAGGCTTGAGCACCCCATGGCGACACCAGCAGGTTGCTATGGGCGATAGTGATTTCGGAGACATCAAAGGCAAGATGACAAGAGTGATTCTGGCCAGCAACAATGAGTGTGTTGGCACAGCTGCAAGAATTAAAGCAGATGGGCTCAGTGTAAGCAGCCGGCATGTGTTTATGGATGGCAGCAAATTCTTGGATGCCACAGGCTGGGGAGAGAAGCTGAACTTTGTAGCCAGTTCGCCTCATGATGACGTAATATTTTTGCAAGGTAAAGCTATGATAGGTGAATGCTCGAGAACAGCTGGATCATGGTAGGCAGTGGCCAGTCTTGCCCTACATCATGCATGAGCAGCAGCATTCACCTGTTTTTTGGCAACTTGTACCCTGAAGTTAGGCGACATCAGGATTGCCCGCCTGGCGAGCATTTTGACATGTCCTTGCGAAGTTTGCAGATTGGTAGACCTGTGTTCCTGGCTGATTTTCCCGAAGCAACTGACAAGGAACTTGCAAGGCAGCCGGAGGGGCAGCCCATGATCACTACTGGAAACGTATCTTGCCTTGCTAGCGGTTTTGAGCTGGCAGCTGCTACATACCAAGGAGGTAGGGACACTACCATTGCTGTTTGAAACAACTGGGCCTCCTGTGTGACAAGATTTGCAAAGTTGCTATGGGCCATGCTTCTTTACCACGCCCCACACGCACTCCCCATATGCAGTCAGCAAGTGTGATGGAGACTGCATTTTCTGTTGCAAAATGCATTGCAAGTTACCCAGCTGCAGATCATATTCAACAGCCTTACATATCTGTAATGTTGTAGGGTCTGTCTATGATGCAGCAATGCCAAACAGTTCTGCGGCTCCTGTTCAATGACAAATTCACAATTAACTCGCACCTTGTTGGGGGCAGAAGTGCTATCCAAGTGGTAGATGCTTCCAATGTGC
>JAABUP010000579.1_pt1 | contig 57862 bp, 74 predicted proteins | sample 5559201 | NCBI WGS metagenome assembly JAABUP01 (sample SAMN10711887, study PRJNA513373) | rock metagenome | isolation source: Antarctica rocks | place: Antarctica | reverse complement strand
CAGCACTTTCCGGAGTTAAATTGCCGAGAAAAACAGAACCGGCATTGATGATTTTTTCAGTTACCTGTTGCCAGTTGTTGGTTGCAAGTATCAAGTGTTCCGGCGCGTATTGGTTGCTAAAATCCATTGCCTCAAATAAATCATCGGTAAAAACAGCATATGAATTTGTGATGGCTTTTTTGGTGATTTCGGCACGCGGTAAAACCGGCAATTGCTTTTCTAATTCTGCTATCGTTCCCCCAATTAGTTTTTTTGAGGTAGAAACGAGGACAGATTGACTATCAACACCATGTTCGGCCTGAGCCAGTAAATCCGCAGCCACAAAAACCGGGTTAGCGGTTTCATCTGCAATAATCAAAACTTCTGAAGGGCCGGCGGGCATATCAATCGCCGTTACGGTGGTAGATTGAATGATTGTTTTTGCTTTGGTTACATATTGGTTTCCCGGTCCGAAAATTTTATCCACTTTCGGGACGCTTTCCGTACCGTAAGCCATTGCCGCAATTGCCTGCGCTCCTCCAACTAAAAATACTTTTTTTATGCCTAATAATTGGGCAACAAAAGCAATAAAAGGGTTTATTTTTTTGTCTTTATGCGGCGGAGAGCAAACCACAATTTCTTTACAGCCTGCAATTTTAGCCGGGATTCCTAACATCAAAAAAGTGCTTGGCAAAACAGCCGTACCGCCGGGGATGTACAAACCAACTTTTTCGATTGGCCGCAGTTCGCGCCAGCAGGTTACGCCCGGCATGGTTTCTACTTTTTCTTCGGTGTGGTATTGGCTTTGATGGAATTTTAAAATATTCTGATATGCTGTTTTTATCGCCTCTTTTTGTGTGTCCGAAACCTGTTCGGCCAGTTCAGCTATTTCTGCTTCTCCCGTAAAAAGAACATCTAAAGTTACCTTATCAAATTGCAAAGCATAATCGCGCAAAGCCTGATCGCCGTTTTGCTTCACGTTTGCCAGGATGTTTTCTACAGTTTCGCGTATTTCATTTCCTGTATCGGCGTTTCGCAGCATGAGTTGCTCCAATTCCGTTTCTGTAAGTTCGTTGTAATTATAAACCTTTAACATCGTACCAATTTTAATATGGTAAAAACAGTATTACAGGATGATTTTTTCAATCGGCATCACCACAATCCCTTGTGCGCCTGCCGCTTTTAATTCGCTGATCTTGTTCCAGAAATCGCGTTCCGGAATAACTGTATGCACTGCCACCCAACCGCTTTCGGCCAACGGGATCATGCTTGGGCTTTTTACGCCGGGCAGCAATTTTAATATTTCGGGCAAACAATGCTGCGGCACATTCAGCACTACATATTTGGTTTCTTTGGCACGCAAAACCGACTGAATGCGTTGGATCAAATCCTGCACATGCTCGTGGTTTTCGTCTCCTTTTCTGCCGATCAAAACCGCTTCTGAAGAAATCACATCTGCAAAAGGCTTCAAACCGTTGCTTTTTAGCGTTCCTCCGGTAGAAACAATATCGAAAATGGCATCACTCAAACCCAAACCCGGACTAATCTCCACAGAACCCGAAATGGTACGGATATCTGCCTGTATGTTTCTTTCTTTCAGGAACTTATCTAAAATAACCGGATAAGAAGTTGCGATGGATTTTCCTTCCAACTGACTCAGATCTTCCACTTCGCTGTTGTTGGGCAATGCTATTTTTAGCGTGCATTTTCCGAAACCTAAACGTTGCAGGTAGCTTACTTCTACTTCGGTTTCAAGGATCACGTTTTCGCCTACGATTCCCAGATCGGCAATGCCGTCCTGCACATATTCCGGAATATCGTCATCCCGTAAAAACAAAATTTCCAACGGAAAATTAGAAACCGGAGAAATTAGGGAGCTTTTGTAATTCTCGAAAGAAAGGCCGCAGTTCTTCAACAATTCGACAGATTTTTCGTTGAGGCGGCCAGATTTCTGGATCGCTATTTTAAGTGGTTTCAAAGGATTGTGGGTTGGATAACAAAAATAAAATTAAATATTTCGTGCAAAATCAGATCAAACTTGGGCTGAATGATGATGGTGATGTAAACGAGTGAAATATTTTTTCATGATGTTTTTTTCCGGCTCGTACAGAGCGGTTTGCAAATATAAAAATTTTGTTAAAAGGTCGATGCTTTTATTAAGCTATCTGCGTTCAAAAAATATTTTTTTAATTAAAGTAGAGCTCATTTTTAAATCTTTTGGCCAATAAACCGGTTGCCTTTTCCAAATCAATATCTGCCAAAATAACCCCTGCTTTGCCGTATGCTTCGTTTACTAAACATTTTCCATCAGGTGCAAAAATCGCACTGGCAGATTCGGCATATTTAGACGCATAATTAGAGCTGGCAAAGTAAATCGTGTTTTCCAGTGCGCGCATCATCATTGCTTTTTCATAGTAAGGGTTTTTGGGGTGAAGGAATTCCATCAGTTCGGTTCCTTCAACATCGCTCCCGGAGAAATGCGGATGAAAAACAATATGTGCACCATTCTGCGCTGCCCATCGCACGGATTCCGGGTAACGGAAACCTTCGTGGCAAATCGTAATGCCAAATTTTAATCCATTTACTTCAAATAATTCTCGGGTTTCACCTGCCGTCCAGATGTTGTCTTCCGTTGGGTCAAGCTGATTTTTAGTTTGATAACCTAAAACTTTTCCTTCTGCAGAAATCACTTGCGCTACGTTTAAAAGTTCATTTTCATCATACCAATCCATCGGTAAAACGATGGTGATTTTTTGTGCCGAAGCAATTTTGCACGCTTGATGTAATGCTTCTTTTAGCCGTTCTTTTTCGCGGTCATACAGCGGATAGGGCATACCTGGATAACCGGGCAAAAACGATTCGGGGAAACAGATAATTTCTGCCTGTGCTGCTGCGGCTTCCGAAGCCAGTTTTTCGAGCCATAACAAACCATCATTTAAAGATTGCGGGATTGGGGGAGAAGCAATGGCAATTTTCATGGAGTAAAAATAGCAAAAGGCGTTGAGGCAGTTAGTTTTTTTACCTAAAGCAGATCGGATTTTTTACACCGACCCAATTTTTACCCCTGGCAAAAGCTGCCCTAAAACCTAATTGAATTTTAGCTTGTTTAAATAATTTACATGCTTCTTTTATCACATAAAAACTTAAAGTTTCTAAATTTTATCTGCATAATATTAATAATGAAAACGCAAAATTAAGGCATAAAAGGAGTATGTAAATTCGGAGCTGATTTTAATCGAGCACTTAAATTGGAACTTACCAACCATACAATCTCAACGCCTGCTTTTTAAGGTAGCCAAATCAATCATTTCCATAAACAGGTTTTTGTAACCAGTGCCGATGTTTAAAGTAATTTGATTGTCCATCTCGATCTGGTTGCCTTCAATGGTTTTGATCTTTAAAAGGTTTACCACAAAGGATTTATGGATCCTGGCGAACTGGCTTTTGGGCAAGGCAGCCAATGTTTCTGTGAGGGTTAAATAAGTAACATGTTTATCCGTTGCCATATAAATTACCACATAGTTTTTTAAAGCTTCTATGTAAACAATATCTTCTAATTTAAGCTGTACAACTTTCCCCTTGGTGCCCGGGTTGATAAACAGCGAAGCAGGTTTTTCTACTTCCTTAACGCTTTGCAGGTTTTGTTTGCGGTTGAACCAGCTTTCTGCTTTGTTGACAGCCTTTGTAAACCTGGCAAAAGATACCGGTTTGAGTAAAAAACCAATGGCATCATTTTGAAAAGCATCATAAGCATAACCTGAATGTGCCGTAGTAAAAATAAGACCTGCTTGGGCAGGCAGCAAATCTATTGCTTCCAGGCCGGAAATATCCGGCATATCTATATCTAAAAAAATGAGGTTTACGGCAGGCAGGTTTTTTAAGGCTGCAATAGCTTGTGTAGAACTAGTAGAACTTCCTGCAAGCGTAAGTTCCGGGATTTTATCAATATACCTGATCAGGGTATCTATGGCGTGCTGTTCGTCGTCAATGATATAGCACGTCATAAGTAGCAGGGATGGCAATGTTTAAATTTAAATGGTAATGGTTCATGTTTTGTACAACATTTAACTGGTATTTGCCGGGATAAAACAGGTCTAAACGTTTTTGCATATTGCTCATGCCAATGCCGGAACTGTAAACATGGCTGCGTTTGGCTTTTTTGTTTTGCACAGATAAACTAACCCCATCTTCATCTGCATTTAAACAGAATTTTGCAGGTGTAGAGCTATCGGCCAGTTCTCCGTATTTAAACATATTTTCTAAAACGGAAATGAGCACTAATGGGATGATCCTGGTATTTTCTGTATCACCATTTACCTGCACATCTATAAAAAGCTGCTGGTTAAACCGCTGTTGGTTTAGGTACAAATAGCTATATAAATGTTCTACCTCATCGCTCAGGTTTACTTTCCCGTCGGGTGTTGGTTCTGCAAAAGCGTAGCGCATCACTTCTGCCAGTTGGATAATCAGTTCGCTGCCTTTTTCGGTATAACCGGCCACATAATTTTGGATAAAGTTTAAACTATTAAACACAAAATGAGGGTTGATCTGCGCTTTTAAGTAAGCGTTTTCGGCAGCCAGTAAATCCTTTTCCAGCCTTTGTTTTTCCAACTGGCTTTCCAACTGCTGTAGTTGGAGTTTATCTACTTGTTTGCGGTGTGCCAATGCAGAAACACTAAATATGTATGCAGTGCTCAAACAAATAAAATAAATAATGCGGGATATGCCTTTACTAAAAAACGTGGTTATATCGCCAACCTCGTCATTCGTATAAATTCCACTATTTACGAAAAACAGATTGAGTATATGTTTGACGCACAGATAAACAATCAACACCGAGAAACCCAACAGGATTCCTTTAAAAAGGAAATTTTTTTTTCCGTAAGCGAAGCGTAAAACCAGGTAGGCATTAGCATAAAATAAACCAATGTTCAAAAGGTAATGGGTTACATAATCTATAAAAGGGGCAAAGCCCTTCGCCGCAAAAAAGACGGTGGCCGTTTCGTAACTGATGAATACAGTCCAAAAAAGCAGGTGCGGAAAGATTTTTTGCAGTTCGCTTTTCTCAATTTTTATAAGATCCATTTCCTGTAAATCCCCCCTTAAAACTGCCATTGGTCTATAGCAAAACCGCGTTGGTGTAATAAATTCGTTACCTGTTCTTTAAGTTCTTAAACTTAAAGAAAAAATCAATAAGTGCTATGAAAAAAAATTACAAAAAATCAACTTGCTTAAAGTCAAGTCCGTCTATAAATACGGATTCACTTTTGGTACGCGTAATCCCGACTCAACAGATCCTACCGGTACCGTAACTATTAGTACTGTTATTTTTAAAGTATAATCAGCAATCTTTCTAAGTCAGTATTAGCACTGCTTTTTAGCCAGTACCAATCCGTTCTATCCATTGCTTTAATCATACAATTAACAATAACCATTTACCGCTAAAGAAAGGAGGAAGATATGCTTTAGAAAATTAATTACGGCTAAAACTTTAAAAAACGATTTAAAAACTTTTAAATTTAAAAAATCATGAATTCTAAAATTTTTACCTGTTTCATAATTGTGGCCTTGTCTGCAATTTTTATTTCTTCCTGTAAAAAAGAAACCGCAACCTCTGTAGCTACAAATGTTAAGAAAGTAGCCAAAACAACGGTTGACCCTAAACTGGTTTTTTATACACCTACAACTGATAAAGAAAAGAAATTGGTTGCTAATTTGGGGAAAGTTACAGATATTGTAAAAGAAGTGTACAAAAATAAAGAAGCGATAAAAGAAGTAAACGCAGCAATTATTGCTAAAATTTATACCGATCAATCCATTTTGTTAAAGGATTTAATTTATCCAAACGAGGGATTATTAACTACCTCTAAATGTTTTAAAAAGTTATCATCAGACTTAAATGTACAAGCGGGAACGTTTTCCAAAGCATTTTGGGCTGAAGCCGCCAAGAAAAATGACCCTGATTTTAACAGCTTTTTAACTGCCTTAAAGCCTGGTAACATTTCTACCGATGCTAATCAAAAGAAGGCTCAAAACCTCAAGGCAAACGATTACGACGGTAACGGTAATCAGGTTTTACCTCCTGATGGCGTTAGCCTTTATTATCCGTATGCAGAACAATTTATCAACCCTTTTGACAATTCCGGAAATTATTCTCCTGCAACTTCCGTGATGACGGCAACCGCAGAAGCTGATGAAGGATACGGATGGGCACCTGTTTATGATGGCAATGGAAATATGGGTTACACACAGGTTGTAATTAACGATGATTACGCTTATGCAAATCCAACGCTGATTATTGGCATTAATGGTATTGAACCTGTAGACTATAGCATTCCTGCAATTGCAACATTTCCTCCCGGATCACCGGTTCAAGCTCCGGGCCTTACTAGGGAAGTAAAGCAGGTTTATGTTGGTGACGTGAGAGTTAATGGTCATCAGTACGACCGTCTTATTAGCTTCTCACAAAATGGCGGTGGTTCTGAAATCCGTTTTACCCGTGCTGATGGTTATTTAAAACAAATTGATGGACAAGTACAAGCTGCTGATGTATATGTGATTAATGGCAATCCAGATATGAGTAGATGGCATATCAGAAATCATGCATGGGTTGATTGGACAGCTACTTGGGATTCGGATTGGGAGCCATCGAATCTGGAGCAAAATTTAGCTATTTATGAAGATGATAATGCTAACTCCTCAACTCTAAATCTATCAATAACAACTACAGTTAGTGTTGGTGGACAGAAACAGACAGGAACTGTTGGTGGGTCTTTAATCTATAAATCCCTTGATGATATAATTCGTCAGAATTATCACAAATACGCTTCCTTTTTTCCACTGAATAGAGGTGCGGGTGGGGCAACAACACGTAATGGCTGGTTAGTATATGATGAAAATGGTGGAGTTAGCTTTACGCTACCAGATAAAACATATATTCCTTGATGAGCATATAAGGGGAATATTTCCCCTTATATTTCTTTCTTATAAAATTACTAAACCATGAAATTATATTTCCCAGCAAGTTTATTAGTGATAATATTAACATCTCATAATTCTTGCCTATTTGCACAAAGAAGTTCTATTAACATAAAAAAAGATCTATACTTCAACACTTTCATTGGTTACGGTACAGAGAACAACTGGGGGAATACTGCTTTTTTTGCAGGTATTATTTTATCAAAATCTATAAAAAAACATATCTTTTTAGAAGCAGGACTTACTCGTTTTACTACCGATATTTACAATGTTTACAAAGCAAAACCTACAAGTATAGACAATGAAGACCGGAAATATAATGCTTGGTTTTTGACACCTGCTATCAATTATACCTTTGGTAACAAGCAATCTTTTATAAATGCTTCCATAAAAATAGGGCCTTCTTTGAAGTATTATAATTATAGAGTGTATGGCGGTTCGTTAATTCGAATATATCCTGATGGAAGAAAAGAAGCAGTAGAAGGTACACTAAAATATAATGATAAAAAAGGATTTAATATTTCACTATACAATTCGGTAAGTTTTGATGCTAAAATTACGCCTAATTTAAGGGCAGGTGTTTTTTTAGATGTGTACAGTTCTCTAATACCTATTGAACATTTTATGCCAGGTGTTAATGTTATTTTTAAATTGTAAAATAAATTTATCTTCAAACAATAACTTCGTATGAAAAAACAACTGTTATTTATTTTTTGCTTGTTAAGTGTGCTGTTGGCCAGTTGCAAAAAAACCCAGCCAAGTGAATTTTTGGTAAGTGAAATGCAAACCTTAAACAAATTAACCAATCCTGGTATAAAGCAGGAATATGCTGTGAATAAAGAAGTAACCTTTTATGTAGAGGTAAGCAAACTAAATAAAACAGCAGTCACCTATACGTTAAAAGAAATTTCTAAAGCTAATCCGGATCTCTTGATCACTTCCGGCGTGATAGACAAAGTGATGTCCGGTCGTACGCTGAGCTTTAAATATACGCCTACACAAAGCAATATTTTGATTTCCTTGCAGCTAAGGGCCACCTGTGGGAACGAGGTAATCAATCGATTTAAGGACTTTGTAGCAAAATAATTGTGGAAATCAATCTACTTCACACCCAATTTCGCAAAAAAATCCCATAAAACAATACCTACCGAAACTACAATGTTAAAAGAATGCTTGGTGCCAAATTGAGGGATTTCGATACAAGCATTTATCATTTCCATCGCTTACGCCGTTTACTTCGTTGCCAAAAATCAACGCATATTTAGTTGTGTTTGGGTTGATACTCTTTCAGGTTGAAACCGAATTGACTTATAAAAAAGATAAGCGTTATGAATATGCGCTGATTACTTTGTATTATATTCACTAATTTTTATTGCTTTTACATTGCTTTTTAATCAAAGTTTGTTTACTTGTAGTTATGCTCAAAAATTACTTCCTCCCTGCACTTTTGATACTATTCAGTTTTCAAGCTTTTTCTCAATCCCCCATCAAGCTTAATTCCTGGCATTTGGGTACAGGTTTTTCTTTTATCAACGAGCCGCAATTAAAAACAGGTGTTGGTTTTAATACTGGTATCGATCTTCAACTTACGCCCAAAATTATTGGAATTGTAAATGTGGAATACATGTTTGCTGATGACATTAAGCAGGATGACCGGTATCTTGGCATTTATAATTTAAACAAAAACTTATCCTACGTACAAATAGATGCAGGTTTGGAAAATACGATCTTTAAATTAGGGAACCTGGATTTAGGAATAAGTACAGCTATTGCCTTTAGAAAACGGAATGAAGCATTTGTGAACTTGTTGTACAAACAATTTCCTTTAGAACAAACGCCACGGTTTGTAAGTGAAACAACCTATAACTCCAAATGGCAGTTAGGAAACACAACAGCATTAAAAGTACAATTAAACCTAAAGCGAATGTTTTTTGGGCTTAACAGCAGTTACCAGCTGTTTAGTAAACATAGTTTTTTGTCATCCGGCTTATTTACAGGTTTAAATTTTTAAAGATCATGAGAAAAATATTTTTACTGCTGTTATGTCTGGTTAGCGTTAACAAAACAATGGTGGCGCAACTTACTGAAACTAATATTACATCAGCAAAAAGCACCAATAATTTGCAAATGGGTCTCCACTTAATGAATTTGGAAGATGACAAGTTTGCCTTAGATTACCTCAAAATAGAGTACCAAAAAGATATATCGAAGCATTCTGCTTTTACAACAAGTATTGGTTTTGCGGCTTATACAAAGCATTGGAACTCCAAACTATATCCTGATTTAGATTTGCCTGAAGAACGGAAAGAAGGGTTTGTTAAGGACAACAACCATTCCTCCCTAATTATATTTAATGTAAATTATGCATACAGTTTTTACCCTTTTAAAAGGGGTAATATAATTGTTAAAGTTGGGCCAACCGTATCTTACCTAATTGAAACAAGGTTCTCCAGTGGCTCTGCACAAATTGGGTTTAGGCCCGATGGTACTTATGCTTATCAATACTCTTCCTATTCGCTATTTAGGAAGAGTTATGATTATGGGGTAAATTTCGTTGTTGGCTATAATGTTGATTTAAGCAAGAAGTTTAATTTGGTTACCTATATTAATCATCAGAGATATTACACGAATAACCCGTACTTGTATACTTTAGGCGTGGAGATTGGATATAAATTCTAAAGCAAGTTTTTTAATAGTTGCTAACATTATATTAATTTTTTTATTATTGAATAATTACCCCCTCATGAAAAAACAACTCCAATTAATTTTTTGCCTGCTTATTTTAGGAACAACCGCTTGCAAAAAGCAGCGAAGCGAACTTATTGTAAGTGAAATACGAACTTTAAACGAAATAAAAACCCCCGGCTTTAAGGAAGAGTTTTTGCTTAACCAGCAAATTACCTTTTATGTAATTATAGAAAAAGAAAACAAGCCTGAGGTGGTTTATACCTTGCGGGAATATGTTAACAACAGTTCAACTATTATTGCCTCCGGTTCTATTGATGCACAGTACAGCAGCAAAGATTTGACTTTAAATTATACGCCAACGCAAAACAAAGATTTGATCACGCTGGAATTAACGGCAACCTGCGGCAAAGATTTGATTAAAAGATTTAAGTATTTGGTTGCAAAATAGCAATCCTTTTTTATCAAAATCAATCACAAACAAACTCGCCAAGAACACAATATTAAAAGGATACATGATGCAAAGTTTTGGTATTTCAATGTTAACGTCCGTCATTTTCTCCGCTTCTGTGCTTACGCCGTTTACTTTGGTCATCAAAAATCAAATCGTATTTTTCGTTATGTTTAGGTTGATACGGGTTTAGGTTCAGGCCATATATATTTACAAAAACGATAAGCATTACGAATATGCGCTGATTGCTTTATCGTATTACATCCATTAAATTCCAATTTTTACCTCTTAAAAGAAGCAAGTATTTTAGCAACCATACCGTCCATCTCTTTACTTTCAATCCACCGTACCACCATTACCAAATCATGTTCCGGGTCAACATAAATCAAGTTCGTTCCGTTGCCAATATGGACAAAAGCGGAAGCTGGTGCGTGTGGCAGTAGTTTTTTATCCGTGTTTAAAAACCAGTTCATGTAACCATAACCGGTATTGGCCGTGGTTGGCGTTAAGGCTTGTTTTACCCAGCTTTCGGCAATTAACTGTTTGCCGTTCCAGTTGCCGCGGTGCAATGTTAGCAAGCCAAATCGTGCCATATCATACGCGTTTATAAATATGCCGCCGCCGAAATGGCCGCCGCCGCTTACGGATTGCACCGCTTGCCCGTCCAGCACAATCCAGGAATTACGGTAGCCGTACCAGCGCCAGGTGTTAGAAGCACCAATCGGATCCATAATATATTCTTTCAATACTTTCGGCAGCGGTTGCCGCCAAACGTTGGTTGCCGCCAAGGCTAAAGCATTTACGCGTGTATCGTTGTATTTCCAAACCGTGCCCGGTTCATTTCTTTTCCGGTTGATCCATTCGCTGGCATTTCCTTGCGGCCTATCGGCCCAATCCGGTTTTCCCCAAAGCGTACCTTCCCAATCGCTGGTTTGGCGCAGCATCACGTCCCAAGTCAGTTTTTTGTTGTGCGGAGAAGCAAAAGGATACAGCATTTGCGGTTTGCCCAAATCTTCAGCCGGGCGGTTAATTTCGGTTGGGTTATATACTTCAATCGGCGGCACATATTTATAAACCGAATCCTGCACGCTTTTGATCAAGCCTCTTTCAACAGCCAAACCCACAACCGTAGAAAGGAAACTTTTGGTAACACTATGCGTCATGTCCACGCGCAACGGCTCGCCCCATTCGGCCACAATATATCCTTTATAAATGATGACTCCGGTTGGATCACCGCGTTCTGCAAACGGGCCAATCCCTTCGCCAAAAGGTTCTTTCCCGAAACTTAATGCTTGTGCAACAGCCTGGTCGCGCGGTGTTTTTGCTTCGTTTGCCTGTGCAAAATTGATAGCCTGGTGCAAAGCTGCGGTATCAAAACCTAATTTTTGCGGAGCTTGATGTGTCCATGTTCCCGCTGGCGGAAAATAATCGGATTTGTTTTTCTTGTTTTTATGCTGAGCAAAAGTTGTAAGATTTATGCCGATAAAAACAGTAAGGAGGAGTAATTTTTTAAGCACAGAAATGGGTTAAACTATATGTTTATAAGGGTCAAGAACTTTTATGCCGTTGATGTTTTTAAAATCAGCCTTGTTCCTGGTAATTAATGTTAGTCCATTTTCTATTGCAGTAGCTGCAATGATAGCATCAGGCAATTTGATTTTATGCAGTCTTCGAATTGATATAGTACGTTCGGCTGTAGCTGAATTCAAATCGATAATATCAATATTCCTTATAGCATCGCGAAGTAACTGGTGGTGTTCTTCCGGTACCTTAAACCCCAAAACCTCTATTTGGGTTATTATTGAAATAAAAGGTTTCGTTATATTAAACACTTCATTCATGAAAGCCATTGCATGAGTTGGTATTTTGTTACCTAAATAATCTATAACAACATTGCTATCTATTAAATACTTTAATCGCTCCATTCTTTACGGCTTGCAGTTACATAGTTTTGTAAGTCGTCTGCCACGGCCGAAGGTAATTTTCCAGCAAATTTTTCAGAAAAACTTAGGTTTTCAGGAATCGTTTCATCTAATACTTTAATTAGATTCAAGGCTTCCATTTCATGCAAAAGCCCAATAGCTTTTTTGTTGGTAAGCTGTATCAGCACTGTTTCCATATCAAATAGTATTTAAAAAATAAATATAGTAAAGATGTTAGTCCTTTTACTCTTGTCATACTAATTTTATCTGCATAAAAGAAGTATCACTCAATTTCGAACTTTTTCGCCTCGTTCCAATAAACATCCATTTCGGCCAGCGTCATATCCTGCAATTCCCGGCCGTTTTCTTTTGCTTTTTGTTCGAGATATTGGAAGCGTTTAATAAACTTTTTATTCGTTTTTTCCAGCGCATTTTCCGGGTTGATGTTAATGAAACGTGCGTAATTGATCAGCGAAAAAAGCAGATCTCCAAACTCGCCTTCAGCTTTTTCGGGATCGATGGATGCTTCGTTTAGCACATTAAATTCATCTTTAAACTCCTGTAATTCTTCTTCAACTTTGTCCCAAACCTGGCTTTTATCTTCCCAGTCAAAACCCACGCCACGCGCTTTTTCCTGTATCCGTGCAGCTTTAACCAAAGCCGGAAGCGAGGTCGGAACGCCGCCTAAAACAGATTTATTGCCTTCTTTCAGCTTCAACTGTTCCCAATTGCGTTTTACGTCCTGCTCATTTTCAACCAAAACATCACTGTAAATATGCGGATGGCGGTGAACCAATTTCTCACAAATCCCATTCAAAACATCGGTAATGTCAAAATCACCGGTTTCGGAAGCGATCCGCGCGTAGAAAACTAAGTGCATCATCAGGTCGCCCAATTCCTTTTTGATTTCCTGCTGATCGCCTTCCAAAATTGCATCGCCCAGTTCGTAAGTTTCTTCAATGGTGAGGTGCCGCAAAGTTTGCATCGTTTGCTTTTTGTCCCAGGGACAATTGGTGCGCAAATCTTTTAAAACAGCAAGTAAACGCTCGAAAGCAGCAGCCGGGTTTTGTGCAGCAGCCGGAATTGGTAAAGCCATAGTTGAATTTAAAAAGGCAAAAATAATGTTTTTAAACGGCAATAATTTTTATGCGATAAAAGAAGTATTATTTAGGAGAAAGTTGGAAAGTTTGAAAGACGGAAAAGTTTGAAAGTTGGGGCAAATTGGAAATAACTTTCAATAAAAATCCCGGCAGGAAACTTTCCTGTCGGGATTTTTTAAAGAGATACTGTTTTTACCGCTTATAATTGGATAAACAATTGCTCTTTAGCACGGCGTACTTTTTTGGCATGTACCAATTGGTCGTTCGCTTCATCGCGGTAACCCAGAGTCATAATGGCAACGCTGCGTAAACTTTTGGATTTTAAATCCAGTAAAACATCTAAACCAAGCGGATCAAAACCTTCCATCGGTGTGGCATCTACTTTTTGCTCGGCGGCGGCGGCAAGGGCAGTACCCAAAGCAATGTAAGCTTGTTTGGCAGCCCAGTTAAAACGTTGTTCCTGCGTTAATCTTTGCACGGTGCCCACCATTGTATTATGAAAACCTTGTAAAGCTTCTGCCGGAATGCCACGTGTGGCAGCTATATCGTTAATGTAAGCGGTAATATGAACCTCGGTAACATCATCCCAGGCAGCAAAAATAAGCAGGTGGGAAGCTTCCAGGATTTGTGGCTGATCATATGCAACCGGTTGGATTTTTTTACGTAATTCTTCACTTTCTACCACTAAAATGGAAAAGGGTTGCAAACCGTAAGACGTTGCCGCTAAACGTGCTGCTTCTAAAATGTAATCAACTTTTTCTTGCGGGACTTTTTGTCCGTTCATTCTTTTAGTGGCATAGCGCCAGTTCAAATCTTCTATTAAGCTCATAATTTTTTTCTGTTTGATTGTTTTAACAAACATAAACTAAATGTATGTTGTAACAATTAATGTAGGTCAAGAAGTAACGAGATTGACTTTTAGATGATAAACAAAGTATTACAAACGTGTTGCCCGAAGCATTTCGCGTTTGCCAAGCGCGCCAGATACTTTTTCTACTTTAAAACCTAAAGTTTTTAACTGTCGTTTCAAGTTGCCGGTGATGGCATAAGTAACGAAAACGCCACCTGTTTTTAAAAAGGAAGTGGTGTGGACAATGGCTTCTTCGCCCCACATTTCGGGTTGATGGACAGCGGCGAAAGCATCAAAATAAATTACATCAAATAATTGCGGCGATTCAAAATTGAGCAAATCTGTATGTGCCAGTTCCAGTTCGCAAAACGCATTGATTTTTACTTTGTGGTTGATGGTAGAAGGGTACATGCCTTGGAAATCCGCCCACAAATCTTTGCTGATGTATTGCTCGTAACCCGTTTGCCTGAGCAGTTCTGTGTTCAATGGAAAAGCTTCAATGCCTACATAATCCAGTTTGATTTGATTTTGGGTACAATAATCTGCCGAAAGCAAAAAGTTCAAGCCTGTTCCTAAACCAACTTCCAAGATTGAAACTTGTGATGCTTCTTTTACCGATAAAAAATATTGCAAACCAGATTTTAAAAAAACATGTTGGCTTTCCTGTAATGCGCCATGCTTGGAATGGTAGTTTTCGCCGATTTCAGGGTTAAAAATGGTGTTGGAACCATCAGCGGTTTGGATGAGTTGGAGCATGTAGCAGTTAAAAAAATAATAAAGAGTATTGAATTTATATTGAACGGATTGCTTCTATCACCTGCTAAGTAAATAGGCTGAGATAGTAAGTATTTCTGTCTTTTCAAACTTTTTAAGCTCAAGCAAATCCTTATCGCCTGTTATTAGATGAGTTGCTTCTCCATCTAAAGCCAGTGACAATAGAAAATTATCTTTTGGATCACGACAAAAATTAACTTCGCTGCTTACTTTAATAAATTCTGAATGAAAACTTATTTGCCCGATTAATTTTTGTAAATCCACAAGTGTAAAATATTTTTCAAATTTCGGCCTTCTTGCAACCTCAATAAACTCATCAAGCAATTCTTCACTAAAAACTAGCATACAACCAGCATCGGCAAAAAGATCATCGAGCCTTTTAAAATCGTTACTGAGCAAAAAGCTAATCCAAAGGTTAGTATCAATAATTAGCCTATCCTTTGTTTTGGTCATACCGTTTTGTTCTTACCAATTCTACCTCTTTGGTAATATCTTCCAAAGAAAGTGGATGAGTTGCGGCTTTTGTCCGAAGGTTGGAAATAGTTTTTAAAAAACCATCTTCAGCTGTATTTTCAATAGAAATCAGATCAAGGTCTGCCAAATCTTGAAGAAGCTTATAAGCTTTTGGGTTTAATACATTAACTTGGAAGGTTTGCATAGTTCAAATATAAATGTTTTGAATCCAATTATGTGTAAAAACAATTAATCCCAAAAGTTCGCCGTTCTTTTTTCCTAACCAGCCCATATCCCTTACCGTTTTTACTTCGTGTTCTGTCCCGAAATCAACTTTTAGTTTCTTCGGCAAGTTTTCATCAAGCAAAATTTTCATTCAACATCTTCTCAGTTGTTAGTGTTTGTTTGGCCATATTTAAAACCTGTATGGCAGCTTCTTTTGAAATGGTAGGATAATCGTCCAGAAACTCATTTAAATCATCGCCACCTTCCATATAATCAAAAAGCGTTTGCACCGGGATTCTTGTCCCTGTAAAAACTGGTGTTCCACCCATGGTTTCAGGGTCTATGTTGATTGGGCCGTAATTCATAGTTGTACTGATTTTATTCTACTTTAAAGTTACAAAAACTGCTAATGCTTCTTTTATCGATAAAAAATATTGTAATCCAGATTTTAAGAAAACGTGCTGGCTTTCCTGTAACGCACCATGTTTGGAGTGGTAGTTTTCGCCAATTTCAGAGTTAAAAATGGTGTTGGAACCATCGGCAGTTTGGATGATTTGGAGCATGGGGGAAAAATTATTGATAATGCAAATAACAGGAAAAAACAATAATAGACTGCTCTGTAACACGATAAACTAACCGATGTTCCTGATCAATTCTTCTGCTCCATAATCCTTTATATTGATGTTTTAATGCTTCCGGTTTTCCTAAACCTTCAAATGGATTACGTAAAATATCTCTAATTAAGTCGCTAATTTTTAGAGCAGTCTTTCTGTCTGTTGCTATCCAGGTTGAATATTCTTTAAAAGCTTTCGGAACAAACTCAATGTTCCTCATATTAACTCATCCGCTTTTAAAGTAATAGTTTCCTTTTTTCTGTCGTACTCAGCGATTCTTTCTTCCAATTCTTGCGCATAAGCCGGATTACTTAAAATATATTCTGTTTCATCCGCTGGTTGAATTGTAATCTCAACTAATTTATGAGGGAACATTTTTTTGATTCCTTCTAATAAGTCGGTAGTTAGCTGATCTGTATTTATTGTGATTGTTGTTTCCATTTGAATAATTATTTGCCAACTATAAATGTTGCTCTTTGATATAACTCATCATACGTTAACACTTCAATATTTCTCGAATCTCTTCTAAATAATTCAAATGTTTTTCTTTTTGTTTTCTTAATACCTTCAGGCTCTGAAGTAGAATCTACTTCATCCCAATTTCCAATTAACAATATAGTTTTAGAATCATATGAGTGCTGATTTATAACATTGTAGTTGTCATCCACAAGTTCTCTGGTGTTCTCAATTTTCAATTGCCCACTTGCTTTTTGTTCTAATATTTGTGAAACAGAGTCGAAAAGCTGATTAGATAATTTCCAAGTATTTGCCCGATTAGTTTTACTTCCGAATAGTTCCGTTGTAGGTAATTTTAATTCAACAAATGTGGTAAATTTATTATCGCCCATAAGAAAATCTCCGATTACGCCATCTCTCCCACTTGCCGAAGTGTCTGATGCATGAAATTCCTTTTGTAAAATTCCTTGAAAACGGTAATCTAAGCCATAGCCAAAAATCCACTGGTTTTTATTAAAAAAGTATTGCCAAACAACTTCATCTTTCGTAGTAGCAGTGCAGAACTTATTTTTATATTCTTGAATAAAGTTTTCATATAAAAGTTTTCTAAAAATTTCAAGTTGTTGTTTTCTATAACCAGTATTAACTAAATCTTGCCCTGTAATTAATCCATTGTCTAAAAGTTCTTTAATTATACCTAGACCTTCTGTTCCTGAAAGTAATGTTGAAATTTTCCTTTTAGTTTCTTTATCTAAAACATCTAAAGAGTTTTCAGCTAAAATAATTCTTCTCTCAGAAATTGATTTCAAATCTATTGAATTTATAAATTCTAGAAAGCATCTTAATTGCTGAAGATCAAACTTGCTAAATTTGATCTTTTGTTTTTCAATATCTTTAACGACTTTAATTATTTCAATTCCCTCAATATCATCGTTTTCTTTAAAATAGACAATTTTCATTAATGTTTTGGAGGCCAACTTTATATGAGTTTCTTCCGCGTTTGAAAATATAACTTGAAAAAAACGTCCTTCTCCAAAATCATTATTGTATAAATGCTCAAGCTTCGAGTTATTGATTACATCATCCTCGGTAATTGCAGTATTGACATTTCTAGTTTCCATGAATAATGTTTTAGCAAAGGCTCACCAAATTTACTCAATATAAACTTTAATTATTCATAATTCGATAATCAAAAAAAGCCCGCAATCCAAAGATCACGAGCTTCTTTTATCCCAACAAAATCCTTCAAATTACCAAATCCGGATCCGGTCTTCTGGTTTCTTATACAATTTATCACCGGGTTTTACATCAAAAGCAGCATACCAGGCATCCATATTTACAGGCGCGCCAATAGCGCGGTATTGCTCGGGCGAATGCGGGTCAACAACGACTTGTTGTGCAGCGCTTTCCGGTAAGATTTTTCCTCTCCAAACTTGTGCCCAGGAAAGGAAGAAACGCTGGTCTGGTGTAAAGCCGTCAATTTTTTCATTGCCCTGGCCTTGTTTGGTCAATTTGAAAGCCGTGTAAGCTACATTTAAGCCGCCCAAATCACCAATGTTTTCGCCTAAAGTCAATTTTCCATTCAAATGGATGCTGTCTAAAATGGTATAATCGCTGAATTGCTTGGCTAAAGCGGCTGTTTTGGCATCAAATTTTTTGCGGTCTTCAGCAGTCCACCAGTTGCGTAAAGTTCCGTCTTTATCGTACTGGCTTCCCTGGTCATCAAAACCGTGCGACATTTCATGGCCGATCACGGCACCAATTCCACCGTAATTTACCGCATCATCCGCTTTTGGGTCGAAGAAAGGGAACTGTAAAATACCTGCCGGGAAAACGATTTCGTTCATTACCGGATTGTAATAAGCGTTAACCGTCGGCGGCGTCATTCCCCAAAGTGTACGGTCAACCGGTTTTCCTAACCTGTCGATCATTTCGTTATAATCCCAGATGTCAGAATTTTTCACATTCTGAAAAAATGTATTTCTGTTGACTACTAAGCCGGTATAGTTTTTCCATTTGTCCGGGTAACCAATTTTAGGCGAAAAAGCATGCAGTTTATCAATTGCTTTTTTCTTGGTTGCATCGCTCATCCAATCTATTTTACTGATCCGGATTTCGTAAGCTTTACGCAGGTTCGCAACCAACTCCGTCATCCGTGCTTTTGCTTCCGGTGTAAAATATTCTTTTACGTACAATTGGCCCAGCAATTCTCCAATTGCGCCATCTGTTAAAGATGACATCCTTTGCCATCTTGGTGTTTGCACTTTTTGTCCGGATAATACCTGGCCAAAAGCAAATTGTGCTTTTACAAAAGGAGAACTTAAATAAGAGGCAGAACCTTTAAGCACGTTCCATTGCAGGTAAGTTTTCCAATCGTTTACCGGTGTAGCTTTTAATAAGGCATCTTCATCTGTAAAAAATTTCGGGTTAGAAACCACAAGGGAATCCTGGCCTTTAACTTTCATTTTAGCCATCAGATCCATCCAATTTAAATCAGGGGTTGTTTTGCTGAAACCGGCAACGGCAAATTTGTTGTAAGTTTTTTGCGGGTCGCGCATTTCAACACGGCTCATTTGCGCGGTTGCCAATGCTTTTTCTATGCCAAAAATAGTTTCGGCATTTTTTTGGGCCGTTGCCTGATCTGTTCCGGTTAAAGTAAACAAGGTAACGATATAATTTTTATACGCCGACTGGATTTTCTGTGTACGCGCATCGCTTTTCAGATAGTAATCACGGTCTGGCAAAGATGTTCCACCCTGGCTCAAATGCACAATCATCTTATTTACGTTTTTGCTATCCTGTCCGATATAAAAACCAAACAGCGGCGAGGCAATGCCTGTAGTACGCATCACAGCCACTTCATTTAAAACCCCGTTTAAATCTGTAATCCGGCTGATTTTGTCCAGTTCCGGTTTGATAGGCGTATAGCCTAATTTTTCAATTGTTACGCTGTCCATTGCGGCAGCATAAAAATCGCCAACACGTTTTTCGATTGATCCCGGCGCAGCATTTTGATCGGCTTCTGCTTTGTTTAGGAGGGTTTTTACAGCGTTGATGTTAAAATCCCGCAGCACATTAAAACTTCCCCAGCGGGTTTCTTTTGCCGGGATCTCATTGTTTTTAAGCCAGGTGCCATTGGCATATTCAAAAAAATTATCCCCCGGTTTTACCGCAAGGTCCATGTTGGCACGGTCAATAAACTTTTTAGGCGGAACCGGTTTTCCGCCTTTTACCGGCCCGGCGTTTCCGGCCATTGCGCCAATAGAAAACAAAACAGCGCTGGTAATTGCCAATCCTGAATACTTCAAATTCATCTTTAAAAAATTAATTTCTGTTTTAATTAAACGTTAAATATACAGCTTTAAAAAGGTTGATAAAAAAGTATTTGGAAAATTTCCATGCTTCTTTTATCGGCATAAAATTGATATTGATTATGTAATACATTGATTTACAAGTTCCTTTAATCCTTATGCTGAAAAAGCCATTAAAGCATCCGGCTCAATAAAATTTCCTTTTAATTGTAAAAATATTGTTATGGCCAAACTATCATAATTTTTTGCTGGGTTGGTTTTGCTGATGCTTCTTTTACCGGTATTTTTTTATCAAGCCGCTTTCTTCAAAAAATCAGCGTTAAAGCCTATTTTTGCCGCTATCGTTTACCCTGATCCTGATCATTGTGCAAATCCCAACAAAATATAACCCGAAAGAAACTGAAAATAAGTGGTACCGATATTGGATGGAACACGGCTTTTTTAAGTCCGTTCCGGATGAACGCGAACCCTATACGATTGTGATGCCTCCGCCAAATGTAACCGGCGTGCTGCACATGGGCCACATGCTCAACAATACCATTCAGGATGTTTTGGTTAGAAGGGCGAGGATGCAAGGCAAAAATGCGTGCTGGGTTCCGGGGACAGACCATGCTTCTATCGCTACCGAAGCTAAAGTTGTTGCGATGTTGAAAGAATGCGGCATCGTCAAGAAAGACCTTTCACGTGATGGATTTTTAAATTACGCTTGGGAATGGAAAGAAAAATACGGCGGCATTATCCTGGAACAATTGAAGAAATTAGGCGCCAGTTGTGATTGGGACCGAACCCGATTTACAATGGATCCTGAGATGAGTGAAGGTGTGATCGATACCTTTATTCACTTGTATAAAAAAGGCTGGATCTACCGTGGTGTACGAATGGTAAATTGGGATCCGCAGGGCAAAACGGCGGTTTCTGATGAAGAAGTGATCCGTAAAGAAGTGAACCAGAAGTTGTATTATATCAGGTATGAGGTAAGAGGTTTGAGCGATGAGGTAGGAGCGGAGAGCGGAGAGCAAGATGGTCAGCCTTCAGCTATCAGCAATCAGCTATCCGAAAGTGGTATATCCTCTAACCCCGCACCCCGCACCTCGTACCTAACCATCGCTACCACCCGCCCCGAAACCATTATGGCAGATGCAGCAATTTGTATCAACCCGAACGATGAGCGCTATACTTCTTTTATCGGTAAAAAAGTAGTGATCCCTTTAATCAACCGTGAAATACCGGTTATTACGGATGAGTATGTGGAAATGGATTTCGGCACGGGTGCTTTAAAAGTTACACCAGCCCATGATTTGAACGATTATAACCTGGGCATAAAACATAACTTGCCCGTTGTTGATATTTTAAATGATGACGGTACGCTGAATGATAAAGCAGAAATCCTGGTTGGAATAGACCGTTTTGCCGCACGAAAAGAAATTGCCAAACTGCTGGAAGAAGCCGGACTTTTAGAAAAAGTAGAAGAATATAAATCGCAAGTTGGTTTTTCGGAACGGACAGATGCCGTGATCGAACCTAAACTTTCTATGCAATGGTTTTGCAAGATGGAAGCAATGGCAGGACCGGCACTGGACTACGTTTTGAACGGAGAAATTAAGCTGATCCCAGACAAATTCATCAACACCTACAAGTATTGGATGGAAAACGTGAAGGATTGGTGCATCAGCCGGCAGCTTTGGTGGGGGCAACAAATTCCTGTTTGGTATTTACCAAACGGACAATTTGTGGTGGCAAAAACGGTTGACGAAGCCCTGATCGAAGCGCGGCAGGCAACTGGCAACCCGCAACTCACAACCGAAAACTTGGTTCAAGATGAAGATGTAGTGGATACCTGGTTTTCATCATGGCTGTGGCCGATTTCTGTTTTTGACCCGCAGTTTTTTAGTGGTAAAAACAGTATGGGCAATGCCGATCTGCAATATTATTATCCAACAAACGATCTGGTTACGGCACCCGAAATCCTGTTTTTCTGGGTGGCACGGATGATCATGGCCGGACATGAATTTAAAGGTGAAGCGCCTTTTAAAAATGTTTACTTAACGGGAATCGTACGCGATAAGTTAGGCCGTAAAATGTCTAAATCGTTGGGCAATTCCCCCGATCCGTTGGATTTAATTGAGAAATACGGTGCAGATGGCGTTCGTGTGGGCATGTTGTTTTCTTCTCCTGCGGGAAACGATTTGATGTTTGATGAAAGCCATTGTGAGCAAGGAAGAAACTTCGCCAATAAAATCTGGAATGCTTTCCGTTTGGTAAAAGGCTGGGAAGTTGATGACGAAATACCTTTTGAAAATGAATTAAGCACTACTTGGTTTGATTCTACTATGGCTGGAACACTATTTAAAATCGACGAGGATTTTAAATCTTATCGTCTTTCGGAAGCGTTGATAACAATTTACAAGTTGGTGTGGGATGAATTCTGCGGTAAGTATTTAGAATTAATTAAACCAGTTTATAGTAAACCGATTGATGGAAGGACTTATAATTATGTTATTGATTTCTTTGAAAGAATATTGATCTTATTACATCCTTTTATGCCTTTTCTAACGGAAGAAATTTGGAATCAGTTAAGAGAGAGATCAGAATTAGACAAGTGTATAGTTGCTAAGTGGCCCGTGCTAAATGGTGACTCTTATATCTACCTTAAAACAGAAGCTTTATTCTTAAATGGTGTTGTCAATAATCCTGCAATAAATAAGTTTGTTTTTCCTCTTATTACTAATATTAATAAGGTAAGAAACGAAAAACAAATATCACCAAAGAAAAAGCTTTCATTATTAATAAGAAATGCTGTTGAAGGATTTAATTTATCAAAATTTAAAATATTTTTTGAAAAGTTAGCTAATGTAGAAAATATAGAAGTAGTCGATCAAAAACCTGTAAATGCAGTTTCTTATATAATATCAAATATTGAGTTTTATATTCCGATAGAAGAAGTTATTGATGTAGAAGCAGAACGCGAACATATCCAAAAAGAGTTGGTTTACTTACATGGGTTTTTGCAATCTGTCAATGCGAAATTATCCAACGAACGTTTTGTGCAAAATGCAAAAGCCGAAATTTTGGCCAACGAGCAGCAGAAAAAAGTAGATGCCGAAGCTAAAATTGCGATATTGGAAGAAGGTTTGGCAGGATTGTAGAATTAACCAAATCGTCATTTCAATGAAAGAAGAATCTTCTTCAAATATTACAAGTTCAACTGCTTTGAAGAAGATTTCTCCTTATAGCGGAATGACAAAACCTAAAGAATCATACTTCTTTTACCCATGTTTTTTCTTCATTCTAACTAATTCATATTCCCGCTATCCCTATCTTTAGCCATAAATCCTCAACCATGAAATCTATGATTACAGCAGCTATTATCGGTGTTGCTGCCATTATTGCTTTTGCCATTATCGGCCGAGCTTACAAGTATCGGTCAACTACGATGGAAACAATTGTGGTTACGGGTTTGGCCGAAAAGGATTTTAACAGTGATCTAATCGTTTGGAGCGGAAGTTATTCGCGCAAGTCGCTGGATTTGAAAAGCGCTTATGCTGCATTAAAAACTGACGAAAATGACATCCGAAATTACCTTGCTAAAAAAGGTATTGGTAATGGTGAGATGGTTTTTTCATCGGTAACAATCAATAAAGAATTTAACCCGAAATTGGATGCTGCCGGACGTAACATTGGGCAGGAATTCTCCGGTTACAATTTGATACAAACGGTGAAAGTTGAATCTGCTCACGTGGACTTAGTAGATAAGATTTCCCGCGAAGCAACCGAACTGATTGAAAACGGAATAGAGTTCAATTCTTCCGCGCCTTTATTCTACAACACCAAATTAAACGAAGTGAAGATGGAATTACTTGGAAAAGCCAGCGCAGATGCCAAAGCACGCGCAGAAACCATTGCCAAAAATGCTGGCAGCGGTTTAGGGAAATTGAAAAAAGCAACCATGGGCGTTTTCCAAATTACCGGAAAAAACAGCAACGAAGATTACAGTTATGGTGGTGCGTTTAATACTTCCAGCAGGAAGAAAACCGGCTCGATTACAATAAAAATGGAGTTTCAGGCTGATTGATAAATAACTGAATCAATAAATTCACAACCATTTAAACCAAAGTAAATGAAACCCAAAACCATGTTCTATATTTCTTTAGTAGCCGGAATTTTAATTCTTGGCCAAGCCTTGTACACGGCTGTTTATTCAACTTCTGCCAAAAACAGTTTTTCAATAACATGGAATTTGTTGGCTGGCGGCTATCTGTTATTTGCAGCTTACCGAAATTATAAGATTATGAAAGCAGAAAAAGATCCTGATAAGACAGCATAGATGTACGATTAAGGTCAGCTTGCCTTTACATGATTAGCAACCGTTGAATGATTGCAATTCTCCACAGCCAGCTTTCTAATCATTTCCTTAATTTCCCAGCGTTGTTGTTCCTGTTTTAAATGATTTAAGTTTAAACAATGCGTACGGTTGGTGGTATGGATTTGCAACTCGCAAAAGCGGGTGGTAATGTTAGTGATTTCGTTCACTTGGATTACAACTAATTCTTTTTTTACCGGGCAAAAGTATTGCAATTCGTTAGCTTCAATTTTAACAAAAGGAATAGGCTTTCTTTTGAATTTCAACAATACAATCATAACTACACACAACACTGCAATTGCCAGCTTGTAAACAAAAAACAGGGAAGGCATAGTTGCAATAAACGATAGCAAAGTAACTGTAATTAAAAGGGATAAAAAGAGTTTGCTGTACAACCAGAATTTCGTCCAGTTGAGGGCAGTATTTTGAGGGTTAAGGTTTAGTTGATCGGTCATACAACTTAAGTTTTTTCTTATACGGAAAAACTGCCCGCCAAGGTTACAAAAAATATTAGGCTAACTGTTCATAATCAGGTAAGTTATCCAGGAAAAAATATTTCTTCTCTTCCAAATCTATCCGGCAATAAAAATGCTGCAAACCATTGGTTACGGCCAGCAGCGGCACGCGGTGTATAATATTGTACCTTGCAATCTGATCAAAAACTTTTTGAGTTATTTTTACGGACGGTGCTTTGCATTCTACCAGCAACAATTTTTCTGTGGAGGAATTGTAAACTAAAATGTCTGTTCGTTTGGCCATTCCGTTTAATTTCAATCCGCCTTCCAATTGGATCAAGGTTTTGGGATACTTCTTTTGCACTACTAAATATTGTATGAAATGCTGGCGCACCCATTCTTCGGGCGTAATCAAAAGTGTTTTTTTGCGGATATCATCAAACAGAAAAAACTGGCCGCCGCGCTCCGTGATGCGGAAAGGGTAAGGCGGCAAATTGAGCGGGCAAAGCAATTCCATCAGGCGAAAATCAGCATTATCCTGCATCAAACCTAAACTGTTTTTGTAATTTGGCGGTTGAAATGACTGCTGCCGATATTATCAAAGACCTGAAAAACCGCAAACTCAAACCGCTGTATTTGCTGCATGGCGAGGAGCCTTTTTTTATCGACGAGATCAGCAATTATGTAGAACACGAATTGCTGAGCGAAGCAGAACGAGGTTTTAACCAAACGGTTTTTTACGGAAAAGATACCGAAACGATGGCGGTTTTGAACGCTGCAAAACGCTATCCGATGATGGCCGATTATCAAATTGTGCTGGTAAAAGAAGCACAGGACATGAAATGGGGAAGTGAAGACGAGGGCAAGAAACACATCAACCCGTTTCTGGCCTACTTGGAAAACCCGCTGAAGAGTACCATCCTGGTTTTTTGTTACAAGTATGGCAAGTTTGACAAGCGCAAAAAAACTTATAAAGCCATTGAAAAAAATGGGTTGATCTTTGAATCGGCGCCACTTTATGAGAACAAAATCCCGGCATTTGTAGAAGCTTTTGTGGCAGAAAAAAATTATAAAATCCATCCGCAAGCTTCGGCGTTATTAACGGAATACCTGGGAAACGATCTTTCCAAAATTGCGAATGAACTTGAAAAACTGATGCTGAATGTTGCCGCCGGCCAGGAAATTACCACGCAGCACATTCAGGACAATATTGGCATCAGCAAAGAATATAACGTGTTTGAACTGCAGGCCGCACTTAGCAAAAAAGATATTGTAAAGGCCAACCGGATCATTAATTATTTTGAGGCCAACCAAAAAGCAAATCCGCTGGTGCTGGTTTTGGGCAATTTAAATTATTACTTTATCAAGATTTTAAAATATCATTATCTGCCGGACAAATCCCCGCAAAACGTAGCTAAAATGCTGGGGATCAGTTCGTTTTTTGTGAAAGATTTTGAGCAGGCAAGCCGTACATTCAATTTCAGCAAAACATTTCAAGTCATTAGTTTGCTGCGCGAATACGATTTGAAATGTAAAGGCGTAAATTCTGTAACGGATAATGGCGAACTGATGAAAGAACTCTTATTTAAAATCCTGCATTGATATGATAACTGCAATTCGGTCTATTGTTTACCATGTGAACGATTTAACAGCCGCCAAAAAATGGTATGCTGATGCTTTTGGCATCAAACCTTATTTCGATGAAATGTTCTATGTTGGTTTCGACATCAACGGAACAGAGCTTGGCTTGGATCCGGATCCTTCCGATTATACCGGCGGCTTCAATAATATCACTTATTGGCAAGTGGAAGATATCCATGCTGTTTTTATCAACCTAAAATCCAAGGAAATAAAAGTTCACCGGGAAATTTCAGATGTGGGCGGTGGTATGCTTTTGGGCAGTGTGGAAGATCCGTTTGGAAACGTGATCGGGTTGATCCAAGGTTAAATTGAAGTTATATTTCTAACATGTACAAAATTTTCCGTCCTGTATTTTTCTTCTTCGATCCGGAAAAAATCCACCAATTCGTAACCCGGGGCTTAAAACTTTTCAATCAGTTTCCGTGCGGACCAAAATTAAGCCGTGCTGTTTTTACCATGCAAAATCCGGCGTTGGAAAGAGATGTGTTTGGGTTGAAGTTTAAAAATCCTGTTGGGCTGGCTGCCGGTTTTGACAAGAATGGTGAAATGATGGAAGAAATGGCCAATCTTGGTTTTGGTTTTGTGGAGATCGGAACGGTAACGCCGCTGCCGCAACCTGGCAATCCGAAGCCAAGAATGTTTCGTTTACCAAAAGATGAAGCTTTAATCAACCGGATGGGGTTTAATAATTTAGGCGTAGATGTAGTTGCTGACCGCCTCCGGCGTTACCGTAAATCCGCACCCCGCACCCCGCACCCCGCACCTCACACCCCACAGCTCATCATCGGCGGTAACATCGGTAAAAATAAAAATACGCCGAATGAGGATGCGGTAAACGATTACGTAAAATGCTTCGACCGTTTGTTTGATGTGGTTGATTATTTTGTGGTAAATGTCAGCTCGCCAAATACGCCGGGATTGCGGGAACTGCAGGAAAAAGAACCTTTAAAAAAGCTGTTGCAAACCTTGCAGCAGCATAACGATAAAGGTGGGATATCCAAACCAATCTTGCTTAAAATTGCACCTGACCTAACCAATCATCAGTTGGATGACATTATTGAAATTGTAAAAGAAAGTGGCATTGCCGGTGTGATCGCCACCAATACGACGATCAGCCGCGAAGGACTGGCTTCTACCGGAAAAAACAAAAACGAAACCGGCGGATTAAGCGGGAAACCATTGGCCAATAGATCAACAGAAGTGATTCGTTATCTGTCGGAAAGATCAGGAAAAGCTTTTCCGATCATTGGCGTCGGTGGAATCCATTCAGCAGCAGATGCTTTGGAAAAATTGGAGGCCGGTGCTTCGCTTATTCAATTATACACAGGTTTTATTTATGAAGGGCCCGGATTGGTCAAACAAATTAATAAGGGTTTGTTGAAAAAGAGGATTTGAAAAGTGCGTTTTCATCCCGACGGTAGGAGGGGCCTTCATCGAACATATATCCTAATTTTGAGAATTGCGTTGAAGAAGATTTCTCCCTGCAGTCTAAATGACAAAAAAAGTCCTGTCTGCAATTAAGCAAACAGGATTTATATTTTTACCGGTAAAAGAAGCTTATTTACTTAAAGCGATACGGATCGCTTCGTTGTTTTTAATCAACTGGCTTTTTTTAGGCTCTACAGAACGGGACCCAAGTTCCAGATCAGTTGCCAATTTCAAATGCTGTACTTCCAAACGGGAAACAGTTTTGTTTTTTCTATCTTTTCTTTTTAAACGCGTAACACCCATGATCTTTGTTTTAATATTTTTTATTGCTGAGGTCGGGAGCGGGTTCGAACCGCTGTAAAAGGTTTTGCAGACCTCTGCCTAGCCACTCGGCCACCCGACCTTAATTTAAGCCTGCAAAAATAACAAAATATTATTGCCGGTCAATTTTTATTTCCACCTGTTCCTGCTGATTTCATTGCAGAAAATTGCAGTTGCAATGGCTACGTTTAAGGATTCTGCTTTCCCTGATTGCGGGATCGTAATATTTCTGCCGATGAGCTGCTGGATTTCCGGGCGGATGCCGTTGCCTTCGTTGCCCAGCAAAATAAATCCTTCACTCCCAAAATCAGTTTGATAAATGTTTTCGCCGTTCAGCACCGCCCCAAAAACCGGCTGCTTAATTTGAGGCAGTAAAAGAAGTATGTTGTCGTAATAAACGCGTATCCGCGACAGCGAACCCATGGTGGCCTGCACCACTTTTGGGTTGTAAATATCCACCGTATCTTCGGAACAAATAATTTGAGGGATACCAAACCAATCTGCCGTGCGGATGATCGTTCCCAGATTTCCCGGATCCTGTATGCCGTCCAGTACCAGCGTAAATTTTCCTTTTAGGGTTTGCAATTGTAAGGCTTCAAGTTCGGGGATTTCAATCAACGCAACCACTTCCTGTGGTGCGTTCAAACTGCTGATTTTTTCCAATTCGGCCTCCGAAACTTCCTGAAACTTTATATTCCCCGAAACTTTCAGCATTTTTGGTTCCGAATGTGGTGTATGATATACTGTTTTTATCGTATAAAAATCTGAATGCAAAAAATCGGTGACAGATTTCAGCCCTTCCACCAGAAATAAGCCATGCTCTTTCCGGTGTTTCTTTTGTTGTAATGATTTTAAAAAAGAAATCTGAGATTTTGAGACCATACGTGTACACTAAACTTTATCCGGTTACAATTTTAAGTATTTTACTGCTGATTGTGGTTTCTGGCTGTAACCTCACCCGTGGCTTGAAAGATAACCAGGCTTTGGTACGAAAAATAACGGTGAAAGGCGTGAGCGAAGAATTTGCCGAACCTGCCAAAAACTATGTGGACAAGCAGCAGCAACCAAACAGTGCCGTCAACCTGCAATTGTATTATCTGTTCAGCAAAAAAGGAAAAAAAGCTTTTGGTGAGCCGCCGGCCATTCTGGACAGTAACCTGGTAGGATTTTCGAGGCTTCAAATCCAGAAATATTTGCAGAACAAAGGGTTTTTGAAAGCAAGCGTTGCTGATGACATCAAGATTAAAGACAAAAAAGCCGAGCTCATATTTATGGTTACGCCCGGTACTTTGTTTAAGGTTAGAAAATTCAGGGACAGTATTGCCGATCCTAAACTGGCCAATTTGTATCGTTCCAACAAAAACCTGATTACGCATATTAAAGCAAACCAGCGTTATGACGAAGACAGTTTGGCTTATGACCGCGAGCAGTTTTATCAATTGACGAAGCGAAATGGCTACTATGATTTTTATCGGCAATACATTACTTTTTCTGTCGATACGGCTTTAAACAAAGGTTTGGTAGATGTAGAACTGGTGGTAGATAACCCGGCCGGCAAAACTGCGCATACGCAATATACGATGAACAATACGCTGATTGCGATCACCAGAAGCACCGGCCGCGAGCGTGGCAAAGCGGATACATTGCAATTAGACTCGCAGTTCCGGTTTGTAGATTTTTCGGGAAAATTCAAACCCAGAACGATTAAGAATTACATTTTTCAGAAAAAGGGACAAATTTTTAATATTGATAATCAAACGCTGACAACTACACGTTTATCAGAATTAAATGTTTTTAGAAATGTGCCCAGTCCGGCTTACCAAAAAACAGCCGACAGTAGCAACCGCTTAAATTCGAGGATAGAACTGATCCCGCTTAAAAAAATGTCTAACCGCGTAGAAGGCGAATTTATTTTTAATGGCGGCCGTTACGGCTTCAACCTGGCCAATACCTATACCAACAGGAACCTTTTTGGCGGCGCAGAAATTTTGCAGGTCAAATTCAATTACAGTGTTTTGTATGATAACAACCAGGAGCAGGCCGCGATCAATAGAGGCATCCAAAACCAGGATTTCAAAATTGGGGCAAACCTTACTTATCCGGGCATTATTTCTCCGTTTAATATCAAAACTTTGGGCAGATACGGCATCCCGCATACTACTTTTGCTTCCAATTATCAGTATTTTTACCAGGATGGCCTGGTTGCCCGGAAAAGTATTATCAATTCCGTTACTTATGATTGGGCAGAAAACAACCGCCGACTGCATTCTTTTACCCCTATAAATATCGAATTTTCTTCCGGCAAAATTGATCCGTTGGCCGCTCGGGATTTGTTGGCCCAAAACCGTTACTCCTACATTTACCTCATCGGCCGCACGGTTTTTACTGCCGGCAGTCAATACACCTATTCCCGCAATTATAGCTTGCTGACGAGCTACCAAAACTTTGTTTTTTTTAGGGGAAGTGTTGATGTTGGTGGCAATTCCTTAGCTTTAATCAGCAAGCTGACAGGTGCGAAAAAAGATACTCTTGGCCAACGGACGATTTTTGGGCAGGCTTTTTCCCAATACATTAAAGGCGAGGCAGACCTTCGTTTTTATAAAAGTTTAGGCGGAGAAAAACAGTTTATTTTTCGGCTTAATCCTGGTTTGGGCGTACCTTATGGCAACAGTAGCCAACTGATTTTTGAAAAGAATTTTTATGTAGGCGGTGCCAACGATATGCGTGCCTGGCTGCCGCGTACATTAGGGCCCGGCGGTTTTAACCGTGCAACTTATTACCCGGACAATATCCAGCGTGCGCGCTTTAAATATTTGGACCAGTTTGGAGAAGTGAAAATTGTTGCCAATACCGAATACCGTTACAAAATTGCCGACAACTTTTTCGGCTCGAAACTAAAGGGTGCAATCTTTAGTGATATTGGCAACGTGTGGCGCTTGAAAGACGAAGTTCCGGATGCTAAGTTTTCGCTTGCTACTTTGCCCAAAACAACTGCTATCGGCATCGGGACCGGTATCCGGTTGGATTTGAATTTCTTTGTTTTCCGTTTGGATGCCGGCTTTAAATTTAAAGATCCTCAATTTAACGGAAGCGATCAGTGGGTTTTGGTCGATCATTTAGGTGAATTGTTTCACTCCGGTGCTTTCAAAAATAGCTATTACCAAAACAACCGCGAGAAATACAGTTTCATGCAACTTAACTTTGGTATAGGGATGCCGTTTTAAAAAACGTTTTTCAAGCCGTCGAAAATTGTTTCAAAAAAAGTAGCTAAACTCATGCCGCCGTGATAATTGAAATAACTGAAAAAACAGAAAATTATGATGGCGATGATGATAAAACGCTTGAACATATAGCCCAATAAAATCAGGATAATGGGAATTGCAACAAGCAGTTTCCAACTTATTTTGTAAGGATCGAGCTTAGAATCATGTTTGTAAATATAAAACAGACTGGCGTGGGAAGAAAAATCGTCCCGGTGTTTCAAGTACAAAAAGCTTGATTTTTCTAATTTATGGTGATAAAATGCGGTTCCATTTTCAAACTTGAGTTCTTCCCGAAAACCATTCACCGTAAAGCTGAACAAACCGTTGATGTTTTCCTTCGTATTTCCGGCAGAATCACAGGCTACCACAGCCACTTCGTCTTTTGCAAAAGGGTTTTCCTTCAAAATAAACTGGTCTAAATGCACTTCCGCTGCTTTGGCAAAACCAGAAACCAGTAAAAATAACAGTAAGTAAAATCCTGTTTTTATCATTGTAAAATTATCATGAACTATTAAAACTTTTTAAAACAATAACAAATATGACTCCGATACCAATTTTTATACGGTAAAAACAGTATGGCCTCCGCGTTTAAAGTTAATACTTTCTTAGAATTTGTTAAACAATACGCAATTGCCTGCCGTTATCAAAATTTATAATAATTTTATACCATGTTTTATAATGCAATCAGTAGGGTTTGACAAGGATATAATTTTTTAAAAAAGCTTTATAAATGAAAAAATACTTCACAAAAGAAGCATTCAAAAATGGCTTCAAAATACTATCGGGTGCTTTTAACGGTTTTTTGGACGACAAAGGTTTAAAATTAAGTGCAGCATTAGCCTATTACACTGTTTTTTCGTTAGCACCATTATTGCTGCTGCTGATCTCTCTTGCGGGTGCTATTTATGGCAAGGACGCTATCAACAATAAAATTTTTGGAGAGATAAACGGGTTGATAGGCAACCAGGCAGCCAAACAAGTGCAGGATGTGATTAAAAATATGCAGCTATCCGGAAAAACAACATCTGCTGTTGTTATCGGTAGTGTTACTTTATTGCTGGGCGCAACCACTATTTTTGTAGAAATCCAGGAATCAATCAACATCATTTGGAAAGTTAAAGCCAAACCAAAACGCGGCTGGTTAAAACTGCTAAAAGATCGCTTGTTGTCTTCATCATTAATTGTGGCTTTAGGGTTTTTATTGATTGTATCGTTGGTTGTCAATGGTTTGGTAATTGCTTTAAGCGGCATGCTCACCCGTTTTCTGCCTGACATAACGGTTATATTTGTTAATATCCTTAACATAGCAATCAGTTTTGTGGTGATCGCCACACTTTTCGGTGTGATATTCAAGGTTTTGCCCGATGTAAAAATCAGTTGGAAAGATGTGCGTTCCGGTGCTTTGTTTACCGCTGTTTTGTTTATGATCGGCCGTTTCGGAATTGGTTTTTATGTCTCCACAACTGGGGCAGGCTCAACTTATGGTGCAGCAGGTTCTTTAATTGTAATCTTGGTTTGGGTGTATTATACTGCTGCCATTTTATATTTTGGAGCAGAGTTTACCCAGGTTTATGCAGAATTTAAAGGTGTTAAAATTGAACCGGCAGAATATGCCGTACATGTACAGCAAACAGAAGTGGAACGTGATGTAGCTGTTTTGCCGCCGCAAAATAAGATTGACAAGTAAAAGGTTTAATTGTTGACGGCTGCAATTTTACCGGTTTGTTTGTTGGGCAATGCTACAAACGATCGTTCTAAAAGTAAGGTTTACCCTTGTTTTTGTTGTCAATTTTGTAGGAGGCAAGCGATGTAGCCAATTTGTTTGCGTGGTGTCTTTCATTACCAACAAGCTTCCATGTCCTAAAATCATTAAAACTGTTTCTTTGGATTGTTTATGCTTGAATGCAAATTTTCGTTCTGCCCCAAAAGACAAAGAACCAATTGCCCCATTCTTTTTTAAATCCTTTTCCGCATCGCTGTGCCAAGCCATTCCTTCATCGCCATTGTGATACAAATTGAGCAAACATGAGTTGAATTTTACGCCTGTTTTTTCTTCTGCAATACCTTTCAATTCCAATAATTCCTTTGTCCAGGACAAGGCTCTTTTTGTAGTGTTTGAATAATTATATTCAAAGGCTGAATCACCATACCAAGCCACTTTTCTTTTAGTGGTGATGTGTTTGCCAAAAATTATTGCTTCGTCATTTTTCCATTCAATTGTGTTTAGCAAACAGTCTAAGTAATGGTCAGCTTCTTTTGGTGATATTAATTTGCCATAATAATTTACTGTTCCGTCTTTGGGCAACAAGTTTATGTTTTCGGTTGTTCCGATGTTAAATAAATTCATTTTTCCAATTTGATATTTGGTTTTCATACAATGTCCGCAAGGCCTAAACCCTATTTCAAGGGCTTCAAGTTCCGATGCAAAGAAGACACGGTTTTCTATTTTCATTCTTTTGCCTGATGTACATTTCAGCGTTCCGTAAATTTTTAGTTTTTGGTTTCCGCCAAAGCAAATTTCTTTTCGTTTGATTTTGTTTTTTAAATCGGTGCCGCTTATTTCAAGGTGTTGTATCATATTTGTTTTTGCGTGAGGGATAGTAGCGGAAATCCTTTTTTGAGGCACGAAAAAAAGATTGCAGCGGATAGCCCGGCCCGCAGGGGCACGCCCAAATCCCCTAACTTAAAGCATCGTGAAAAATGATGCCTAAAGTATGTCGTTCTCCGCTAAGTACTTCACTCACTCCGTGTTTCATATTTGCACGATAATATCCTTTTGTCCCTTTTACCGGACGGAAATTAGTTGTAAATATCAACATATCCCCTTTCTTTGGTTTTAGCACAATGGCTTTTGATTGTGCCCTTGGCGTTTGCTGTGTCAATACAAACTCGCCACCTGTAAAATCTTCATCAGGCTCATTTAAAAACAAAACTGTTTGAATTGGGAAATAAACATCGCCATATAAATCCTGGTGCAACGTATTGTGTCCGCCTTGGCCATATTTTAAAATCAAAACGGTTGGCTTTGTTTGGTTGTTGGCATGGCAAAGGGTTTGCAATCCGTTGAAAGTATCAGGGAATTTTGTTTCAATATTTAATACTTGCATCCAGGCATTTGCTATTGATGCAAGCTTTGGATAAATAGTTTCCCTAATAGTTTGAATTAAATCAGGCAAGGGATAATTGAAATATTTGTATTCGCCCAAGCCAAAACGATAGCGTTCCATCACTACCGTTTTCCGGTAAGCATTTGGGTTGTCATAATTTTTTTTAAATTCTTCGCATTGTTCAGTTGTCAGCAAACTTGGAACAATGGCAAAGCCTTTATTGTGCATATTTTCAGTGATGCCTTCCCAATTGATTGATGCTAATTTGGATTGTATATCTTGCATTGAAATTGTTCTAAGGGTGGGTTTGAATTTTTTTGGTATATTTCTGATGCTTCTTTTATCCCATAAAAAATGGCAACTTTTATATAGTTGATAGCCCATGCCGATAGTTCATACCTGGCTGCTTGACCATTGCTGAAAGCTGATGGCTCATAGCTGACAGCAATTTTTTAGTGTTAAAAGAAGCATTGCATTTTTAAGATGGAACTTTAATAAGTTTTTAAATTTCTAAATTTGTTTTTGCGGCTTCCCAACCGATCATGGCTGTTTTCCTGGTGTTTCCCCATAGGTATCCGCCAAATGTCCCTGTGGCTTGTATCACACGGTGACAAGGGATCAAGAATGCTACAGGATTGCTGCCAATGGCCGTTCCTACTGCCCTGGAGGCGGTTGGATTTTTAATTTGTTGGGCAATGGAACCATAAGTAGAAAGTTGGCCCATCGGGATTTTAAGCAATGTTTCCCAAACTTTCAATTGGAAATCTGTTCCTTTCAAATGCAATTTTATTTGATTGGGTTTGCTCCAGTCGTGAGTGAAAATATAGAGTGCGTTTTGTTGGATTAAATCAACCATTTGCCTGAAACTTGCATTGGGAAAATTGCTTTGCATAACTGAAAATGCAGTTGGTTCCTCCTCTGCAAAAGCCATGTAACAAATACCTTTTGACGTAGATGCAACAAGTATATAGCCAAACGGGCTTTCTGCAAAGCTGTAATTGACAACAAGGTTTTTGCCGCCGTTTTTGTATTCGGCAGGTGTCATGCCTTCAATGCTGATAAACAAATCGTGCAACCGGCTTGTGCCCGAAAGGCCAGTCTCAAAGGCAGTGTCAAAAAGCGTTGTTTGATTTCCCTTCAGTAATTTTTTGGCGTGTTCAACGCTGATGTATTGCAAAAATTTCTTGGGGCTTGTACCTGCCCATTCGGTAAAAAGCCGTTGAAAATGGAAAGGGCTTAAATATACTTTTTCGGCAATTTCGTCCAAATTGGGTTGCTCCTTAAAGTTTTGTTTGATGTAATCTATTGCTTTTGCAATCCGGTCGTAATTGATATTTTCCTGTCCGCTCATTTTTGTTGAATTTTATAAAGTAAATGTCGAAAGTGTTTTGCGGTCATAAAATCCGAAACTTGCTAATGTTGTCCGGGTTGGTTTTTTATTTGTTGTTATCGGTACAACAGTTAGGTTAGGCTTTCCGCTCAACTTAATCCAAATTAGAAAGCTTGTGACGAAGTTTAAACAAAAAACCAGATTACTTGATGTCATTAAGGTTCGGCTATCTTAAAATGCTTCTTTTACCAGGTAAAAATTTAAGTTGTATTTTAAAACAAGTAGGATCAAAATCCCAAAGCTCAAAAGACCCAGAATTGCAAACCCAAACCAACAGGCCACAGTTAGCGGATTGCTTTGACAGTTGAAGTTTTAATTATAGGATTTAAGATAAAGTTTGCAAATTGAAAACCTTTTATTAATTTTGATACATGAAAATCCTTGTAAAGAAAACGATTTCATATTATATCAAAAAATATCCAATAGCAAAAACGCAGTTGTTGATTTGGTATAATGAGTTTTCTAGATTGAAATTCAGCAACTTCAATAAGCTAAAAAAAGTTTATGGAAACGCAAGTATAGTAAACAACAACAGGGTAGTTTTCAATATTAAAGGGAATGATTTTCGCTTGGTGGTTTCAATAAATTTTTTACAAGTGGCCTGTTATGTTATTTGGAACGCATAAAGAATATGATAAAATAAATGTTGAAAAGATAGCATTTGACACTAAAATTTTAACTGATAAAAAAGTATAACCATGAACTGGAAAGTATTAAAAACAGAAACCGATTACAACAAAGCCTCTGTTAGGATGATGGAAATATTCCAATTAGAAACTAATACGCCAGAAAGTGATGAATTAGATTTATTGATAGTTTTAATAAAAGATTATGATGACAAGCATTATCAATTACCTGAACTCGATGCTTTAGAAGTTATTAAATGTAAGATGCAAGAAATGGGAATGAAGGCAAAAGATTTAGAACCTATAATCGGAAGTAAAGGACACATTTCTGCAATTTTATCTGGCAAGCGTAAAATCACTTTGAAAATGGCCCAAAAGTTAAAAAATCATTTTGGTATTCCCGCAGATGTATTTTTGCATAGTGCTTAAATAAATCTTATGGGTAAAAACAAGAAGCCTAATTACTGATGTCATTGAGATTCGACAGTAGCTTAAAATACTTCTTTTATCAGGTAAAACTTAGGTTAGGGTTCTAAAGTTGGAAGATTAAATTTTTGTATATTGGATTAGAAATCCAAAGCTCAAAAGATCCCTAGTTGCAAATCCGGACTAACAAGAGAAATTTTTATAAATCATTTTCTGTTCTAAGTCTTTTAATAATTGTGTCAATAGAAAAAGTCTTGTATTGGTTGCACACAACGGTTTGGGGCTTGCCGAAGTGGGGGAATTAGAATTCCAAATGCTCAATTTAGCACTTCTGCCTCCATTTTTGGCAAACCCTTGTTGTGCGTTCGTACTGGTCAATTTTGGTTTGTCAATAATTCATTTTCCAATTGTTTCTTGCCCCAATTGTTTAAATGCTCTATAACCGATATTAATTCCCGCCCTGCGTCGGTCAATGAATATTCTACTTTAGGTGGCACTTCATGGTATATTTTCCGGATTATAAATTTATAGTCTTCCAATTCCCGTAAACTTTGGGTAAGCATTTTAGTAGTAATATCAGGCAAAGTCCTGCTCAACTCGCCATAACGCAATACCGTTTTTGAATTCAAATGCCACAAAATCCGCCCTTTATATTTTCCGCCGATGCGTTTAAAAGCATAGTCAACTCCACATATTTGTGTTGTCTCAGAAATTTTTGATTTATTTTTCATTTTTATTTATATTAAATTATTGATAATCAATCATACATACTTTTTAGTCTATAAGATACAAATAAGTACATACTTGCCACAAACATACAAGTAATTTAGTTTTGCAGTTCATTAAAAAATAAAAACAATGGACTTAAAATTAAAAGACAAAGTAGCAGTAGTTACTGGTGCATCAAAAGGAATTGGTGCAGGAATTGCAAAAGCATTTGCAAATGCGGGTGCAAAAGTTGTTGTCAATTATGCATCGAGTAAAGAAGGTGCAGAAAAAGTTGTCAATGAGATTACAAAAAATGGCGGTACTGCCATTGCTGTTCATGGCGATGTTACAAAGTCAGCAGATGTAAAAAAACTATTTGAGGAAACAAAAAATGCTTTTGGACACCTGGATATTTTGGTAAACAATGCAGGTGTTTTTCAATTTGCACCATTAGCGGCTGTTACTGAAGACAGTTTCCATCGGCAATTTAATACGAATGTTTTGGGAAATATTTTGGCTACACAAAAAGCGGTTGAAATGTTTGGTGATGCGGGTGGAAGTATTATTAATATCAGTTCTGCTGTAAGCCTAAATCCGACTCCTGGTATTCTTGTATATTCTGCAGCAAAAGCAGCTATTGATACTATTACAAAATGTTTAGCAAAAGGATTAGGGGTGAAAAAAATACGGATAAATACGATTGCACCAGGTCTTACAGAAACAGAAGGAACACATAGTGCTGGTGTAATTGGCAGCGATATGGAAAAACAACTGCTTGCTATTACGCCATTGGGCCGCATAGGTCAGCCAGAAGATATTGCAAAAGTTGCAGTTTTTCTTGCTTCTGATGATGCCAGTTGGGTAACAGGCGAAAGAATTACGGCTGCTGGTGGTTTGTTGTAACTGTTTCAGAATTTATCAAAAAGTGCTGTCTGTCAAGGGTGGCATTTTTTGTTTGTGGGGTATCGCTTAGTAGGACGCACAACGAATAGGGCTTGGCTTTGTTGGAATATTTGAAAAACGTCAGCCCGGAACCGTAGCTAAATTAATAATTTAAAGTTGATGTTAAGAGCTAAAGTTCAGCGATGCTTGTCAAGCCGAAACTGAAGATGATAGCGGATTACAGCCGAAGCTAACAACGTCCTGCCCCAATAACGCCAAACCCCATGTTGGTGGCAGTGCTTTTGTCTGCCCTCGTTTTTTATTAATCAGTTAAAAGACTGCCTAAACTCCAAAGGCGAAAAGTTGGTTTTTTTCTTGAATAACTTACTGAACGACTGCAAATGTTCAAAACCCAATCCGTAAGCAATTTCACTAACAGACAAGTTGGAGGTTGACAGTTTTTCTTTGGCTTTTTCTATCAGTTTATGGTGAATGTACTGTTGTGTGTTTTGCCCCGTCAGCATGCGTAACAAACTACTCAAATATTTAGGGGAAAGATTTAGTTGTCCGGCAATGTACATCACTGTTGGCAAACCTTTGATAATTAAATCATCATTATTAAAGTAGTCACTAACTAACTTTTCCAAACGATTGAGCATTTGATGATTGGCTTTTTCACGTGTGATGAATTGACGATTATAAAACCGCTCAGCATAATTCAGCAAAGTTTCAATCTGCGAGACGATGATTTGCTTGCTAAACTTGTCGATATTGGAATGATATTCCTGCTGAATGTTTTGAAGGATGTTGTTGATTTTTTCTTCTTCTTTTTCAGAAAGGAACAAGGCTTCATTTACAGAATAATCCCAAAACTCATATTGCTTTATGGTTTTGGCCAAAGATGTGTTCCATAAAAAATCAGGATGGATGTTTAATACCCATCCTGATTGTTTTAATTCTTCATCCTTATTATCAAGTGCAATGCTAAAAACCTGATTGGGCGACATGAAAGACATAATGCCTTCATTAAAGTCAAATTGTTGTTGCCCGTATTTTATTTTGGCATTTGCAATTCTTTTTACTGCAATACCATAAAAACCCAACATCAAAGTTTCCGGCTCATCTTCATCCTCATTCAAATGCTTAACATTTGAAACGTCAATTACACTAATTAGCGGATGTTCAGGTTTAGGAAGCCCTCTAAACTGATGAAATTCGCTTATGGTTTTGATGTGCTTCATTATTGGGCTAATCTTCTTTTATTATTTCTAAAATAAGTTTACCACGAACGTGCCAGGTTTCGCTTTCGCGGTGTGCTTCGGCAACTTCTTCCAAAGGATACACTTTACTGATGAAAACTTTTACTTTGCCTTCATCTATTAGTTGCGCCATTTCCTGCAACCAATCATGCCTCATCTGCACAGCAACGAGTTCTCCTTTGGCATTTTTTTGTGCGAGTGCTTTTGAAACCTCGTCGCCAAACGGGAGATCAACATTTACGCTTACAAGTATGCCACCTTCTTTTAATACTTCCACTGACTTTAGCCTTTCATTATTATCACGAAGTGGTGAAGCATCAAATACGACATCTATATCTTGCACCATATCTTCAAATCTCTGGGTTTTATAATCAATCACTTCATCCGCACCCAATTGTTGTAAGTAATCAATATTTTGTGTGGAAGCAACCCCGATTACATACGCACCTTTTGCTTTTGCGAACTGCACAGCCAGGCTTCCTACACCACCAGATGCACCATGGATCAGGATGCGCTGTCCGGCTGATAATTTTCCAAAATGAAAAATAGCCGTCCAGGCAGTAAGCCCTGCCAAAGGCACACCCGAAGCCTCGTTAAAAGAAATGCTTTTCGGTTTCAGGGCAAATTGACTTGCTTTTGCAACACAATATTCAGCATAACTTCCATCACCAGGGAAATTAGGAATACCGTACACTGCATCGCCTTTTTTAAAATTGGTTACGTTGCTGCCTGTTTCTTCTACAATGCCTGCCGCATCCCAACCCAATATCAACGGTAATTTTAATAATGGTCTTAAAAAGTCATTTCCGCCATTGCGAATTACCCAATCAGCAGGGTTAACACCACTTGCATACACTTTCACCAAAATTTCATCAGGTGCCGGAACCGGTTGTTCAATTTCTTCTAATTTCATCACCTCAGGGCCGCCAAATTCATTAATCCTTATTGCTTTCATATCTCTTTTTTTTGTTGATCAAAGGTCTGCAATAGTTGAAATACAGATTTAGTCAAAACACGTTTTGTTTTAGTCAAAATGACGGAATGCATTTGTCGGCTGTAAGTCTGAATGATTGTCCATCTGTGGTATTTTTTCTAAAAGCCAGCAAAGAAACTGTCCCACGAAAACTTGTTGAGTAGCGATATGCACTTAATGAGTAGCTGTATCAGCCAAGTAATGAATGGTCAGCGGATAGTCCAATGAGGACTTTACAAGTGTCAGGCTCTGTGGTTCTTTAGCCTTGCTGCTAACGTGCCGCGGCTTGGCGAAGGACCGATATTTGAAACCCGTCAGCCCGAAACCAAAGTTAAATTAATAATCAAATGTTGATGCTTCTTTTACCGGCTAAATTCAATCCTTCAGATGGAACTGAAAGCAAAATAGCAAAACAAAAGTTGATGCAAACTTCCGTCAGCCAGTTTTTTGCCAAAACAATGTTAGCGGTAGGCGTTTTTATCCAAATATTAAGTTAACACGTTTTCCAAGCCCAAACTCAAAAATTCTGTAAAGAGTTGAAAGTTGGATGTCACATTTGCCATTTTCAAGTCTTGAAATGTAACTTTTCTTTGTCCCAACTTTTTCAGCCAATTGCTCTTGTGTCATATTGGCTTCTTTGCGGGCTTCTTTCAACATTTCACTAATGACAAAATATTGTGCTTTTTCTTCAAATTCGTCTCGTTTTGGGGTGCCTATTTTTCCGTATTTAATGTCTAATAATTCGTCAAAGTTTTTAGCATTTTTGATATTTTCTTTGTTCATTGCTTTTTCTTTTTTGAGTTAAAATATTCGTCTTTCAGTTTCAAAGCCAAGTCGGTTTCCTTTTTTGGTGTTTTTTGAGATTTTTTTTGAAAGCCGTTAAACAAAACCACTAAATTTCCTTTGTCAAAACAGTAAAATATTCTGTAAATATTGCTTTCAAATTCAATTCTTATTTCATAAAGTCCGTCAGTTCCTGTCATGTGGTCGAGGAATTTTTTCGGAACATTCTGAACAGTTCTTAAAATTTTAAAGACATACTCGATTTTCTCTTGCACTTTTTCAGATTGCTTTAAGTAGAAATCCGTAAAATAGTGTTCGTAAAAAATGATTTTGCTTTGCATATTCACTAAGAAAAGTTAACTTAAAAGTTATCAAAAGGCAAATTTTTAGATAGAATTTTAGACGAGAGTTAGGCGATGCTTACCGCCAACGGCGAGGTATTGCCGAAGGCGGGGGGAGAATTTAGCACTACAGCTTAATAGAATTACAAACGTTCAATTACTTCCGTCAGCCCAATAGATATTGTCAAGCTCCGCTTTTGGCAATACCATGTTGGCGGTTCGTGCTTTTTGCCCGATGTTCTTTTAAGTTTGCTAAACGTTCTTTGTCAGCTTTAATAAAGTCGCTAATTGCTTGTTTTTGTTTGTCCGTCAAAGGCTTTCCATTAATTACAAAGTCAACACCATCTGGTTCTTTTATGTATCCCATAATTATCCGTTTTTAAAGTATTTGTCAACTAAAATGTTTGCCGCTAAAGTGTTTATAATCATCAACTGTCCACCAAATGTTATTGCATTTAATGTCTTTTGATAATGCTCAACCAAGCGGGTCTTGGCTGTAAAAGAAACGTAACCGTCAAAACCGTGTTGAAACGAAATTTTGCAAGCATAAGCTACAAGGTTTCCGGCAACACCTTCATAAAGTTTACTTCGTCCTAAATTGAAAGGTGCGTTTTCAAGCAAGTCCATATAAACATGGTCTGCATTGATTGTGAAACTTATTAAGCCTTGAACGATGTTTGGATTGTTTACAACAGTTAACTTATAAACTTCCTTTGTGTTGTCATCTAATTCCTTTTTCCAATTAAAGTTCCAGCCGTTCTTCTTGGTAATATGTTTTAGGTCAGCTTTTGTTAACCGCAAAACTTCAGTTTGAAAGCTGTCACCCGATACTGTGTTACGGATTGAGTTTGTCAAGAAGTCAATCTCAAAGTCCAGTCCTATTTCTTTGCGTATTTTCACCCTACGAATTTACGAATTACTGTCCGTCCGGCAAATGAATATGTCGTTTGTAAGGTGTCGTGTAGCATGACCGCCAATGGAAAGGGCTTGGCGAAGGACCGGTATTTAAAACCCGTCAGCCGAAACCAAAGTTAAATTTATAATCAAAAGTTGATGCTTCTTTTATCGGCTAAATTTCTAACATTCTGTCGAAACTGAAGCCAAATAATAAAATAAATGTTGAATAACTTCCGTCCGCCAGTTTTTTGCCAAACCATTGTTATAAGCCGTTTTTCTGTCTGCCTGTGTGCTATTAATCGTAAGTCCACTCTGTCAGAGTCAATAAGTTTAAACTTCTGTCAACCGAGATAATGAGAAAGTAATATGAATAAATCAAACTTTCGAGTTCGAATACTCTTTCGTCGCCTTTGTCAAACCAATCTTTTGAAATTATATAAAAATCATTATCTCCAAGTCGGTCGTGAATTTCAAAATACTTGTCTAGCAATTTTGCAAATTCATTTCTGTCGTCGCCCCAGTCAGATTGATTAATAAAATCGTATAAAAATGTCGACGTCTCTTCTTTGCTTTTCTTCTTAAAGTCACTAATGTTAATTCTGTCTATGTCAAATGCTCTTCTAAGGTATGGTTTGTTTTCACTATTGTATTTAATAACATCTCGTAGACTATCAAAAGAGAAATTAGTTGAACGAATAAATGTTTGAATTATCTGGTTATTGTCGATGTAGTTGTCAGTCAAAATAGAAAATTCAGTCAAATTTATTCCTTGATAATTTTCGTTAATTTCGATGTGTCGTATAGTCTCGAAGGTTGTCATTAAAATGGCTTATAACAGCTCAGGTATTGCCGATGGTTGGGAATTTAAAAGTTCGTCTTCCGGAACCACTGTTTGGCTTTTTGATAAAGATAAATAATAAGAACTGAAGTTGGTTTTGTTCGTCAAGGCTGGAACTGAAGTATAACACAATTACTGCTGCCGATTGCTCCAACGTCCAGCCCCACTATTGGCAATACTTTTGTTAGCGGTAGTGGTTTTGTCCTTTTTATGTTTGTAAATTAAAAGATTGTCTGAACTCTAAAGGTGAAAGATTTGTTTTTGTCTTGAATAATTTGCTGAACGACTGAGGATACTCAAAGCCTAATTCATAGGCAATTTCACTTACAGATAAAACTGTGGTAGATAATTTTTCTTTTGCTTTATCAATTAATTTATCTTGTATGTGTTGCAGCGTGCTTCGTCCTGTCAGCATTTTGAGTAAGCCGCTTAAATAATTGGGGGATACGTTTAATGTTTCGGCAATGTATTGAACCGTAGGCAATCCTTTTTTTAGCAACGCATCGCTGTTGAAATAACTTGTAAGAAGACCTTCCAAACGATCCAGTATTTTATGATTGCTTATTTTACGGGTAATGAACTGGCGTTGATAAAACCGTTCTGCATACGTCAGCAATAATTCAAGCTGGGCTATAATTACATCCTGACTGAATTTATCAATGTTTGAGTGATACTCTTGTGAAACATTCTGTATAAGACCACTTACCATTGTTTCTTCTTTTTCCGAAAGGTGCAGCGCTTCATGTACCCAATAGCTGAAATATTCATATTGCTTAATTGCTTTGGCTAAAGCAGTATTCCATAAATAATCGGGGTGAATTAGCAGCATCCATCCCGAAGTTTTAAAATCTTCATCAGCCTCAAACGAAAACACCTGGCCGGGAGCCATAAACAACATGGTGCCTTCATCAAAATCATATTGCTGTTGGCCGTAACTATATTTCACGTTACCGCTGGAATCTCTTGTGAGTGAGATAATGTAAAAATCAAAGACCACGCTAATTTGCTTATTGCTTGAAAGCGGTTTATACTCGTTTTGATTTATAACGCTGATCAATGGGTGTTCCGGTTTAGAAATTCCCAAAATCTGATGGTATTCTCTTATAGTTTTAATCCTGTAAGGTTGCATAATTGGCATTTCTAAGAGCCTGTTTAAATTTTGTCCTATTTATTTTCTATGCTTCTTTTATCCTATTAAAAACACTAAAATTAAATGCTTTTTTATGGGCACAAAACATGAACACAAATTTTATGGGCATAAAAGAAGAATTACAAAATTTTTTAAATGAAATTTAAACAGGCTCTTTGTTATTGTTTAAAAAAATCCTTGTTTTTTGTTACCTGAAGAATGATCGGATAAAACATGAATATTGCACCTATCAATAAAGATACAAAAATATCTGTAACAGTACCTCCATTCTGTAAAGCATAGTAGTAGGAGAACGCTATAACAGGCAGGAACAAAAGGATTGAGGTAATAATGCCCGGCGAAAATTTTCGATATCTGATGACAGGAGTAATATGAAAAACGACAGCGTTGACGAGCATAAATCCCGGGAAAGTCAATGACACCCAGATGCAATTCCAGCCAACTGATGCACAGGCCACTCCCATAAATAATACAAACGTGTTTACCACGTAAAAGTCGGTCCAGGTAGCGACAAGACCGAGGGTTTTAAAGACCCAGTCTTTCCAATTGTAAAAATATTCTTCCAACATATGCGCTGCGTAGCACAGCAAAGCAATCCATAAAATAAATTGATGATTCATAAGTTGCATTATCTTGTTTTTATGTTCTATAAATTATAATTTATTTTTTATCACATCTTAGAGCCTGTTTAAATTTTGTTAAATTTATTTCACATGCTTCTTTTATCAGTATAAAATGCAAAAACAAAATTTACAGGCATAAAAGAAGTACTAACAATTTTTTAGATATAAACTTAAACAGGCTCTAAATTTAATTAATATTGAATACAATAGTAAAAGTATTGAAAGTGTTTTCATTTCTATTGATTTAATAATTTCGTAATTGACTTGCCCTGTAAAGCTTGAATCAGCGTGAAGGTTACAAAAATAAAATAGAGGGCACTGATTATAATGACATCTCTTTTACTCTTTGCCAATAGATAAGTAGCTAATGGAATTAACTGTAAAGCATGCATCCCAAAAAAATGTGCCACTCTCAAATCGCCATGGTTTTTACTCCAATTTACAATAGGCAAACCTGCAGAACCATCTTCACTTCCAATAGTATGTTTTAGCACTGACACCATTACAAAACCTTCCAAAGCAAACAAAACCATAATTGATAAGCTTAGTTTGAGCGCTAAAACCATATTTTTATCCACTTCAAAATATTTTTGATTAAAGAAAAGAAGTACAATAAATACAGTATGTAACATAAAAAGTATAATGGTTAGTCCCATTATAATTGAAATGGTACTGTCTAAAGTTGTTTGTAAATTATAATGGGATGTTTTACCTCGTGCAGCCTGCAAAACAATAAAAAAAAGCTCAACCGAAAATAGCACAATCATACTCCAACTATAAATTGTTACTTGCTTTTGGTTTTCCAGAAATTGTAAATACAAAACCATAGTAAATACGAATATAGAAACGGATAAAAAGAATTTGAAAGGCTTTATCCATCCACTAATTCCCAGAATTTGAATGGAGCTGTATTTGCTTAATACAAAACAAAACATTGCTCCTATCATACAAATTGCGCCATAAAAAAATAAAGGTTCGTTTTTATCTTTGATGGTTTCAAAAAAGTACTTCATCACAGGCAATAATTATTTTTGATTATATACTACTGCAAATTCTTTAGCAAAATCTTTCAATTTTATTTTTCCCATCACTGGTTTATTCTTATAATAATCCTCAAATAATAAACCGCTATGCATACTTGCATTCATTTCTGTAATACCATTAGCTAAGCCCAAAGGCACTTTAAACTTCTTTAAACCACCGAGCATTTGCTTGTCGCTTATGGTTTCCCATTTCAAATAAGGTTTGCCAATGGCTGCACCTAAAATACTGGCTATTTCATAGCAGGTTAATTCCTCACTTGCTACATAACGTACTTTTCTACCATTCATAAGTGTTGTTAATTCGTCTGCAATAGCGGTAGCAATATCCTTTGGAGAAACCCAAGGCATTTTGTCTTCTGCGCCATAGTTAGACATTATTAAGCCTTTTTTACCTTGTATCAACCCTTTTAATCCATAATAGCGAAAGGTCATTATTTTGCCTACAAACCCATCAAGAAAGCCTTTTCCTTTAATAATATCCATGAAATCATATAAATTGTAATAGAATCCTACGGGTCTCATAAAGGTAATAGCTACATCGCCAGGCAGTTGCTTCAAAACCTGTTCTGCACTAAAATGAAAAGCAAGGAGTCTGTTCCCTTTTTCTAAATGAGCCCCTATACTGCTAAGATGAACAACCCGTTTTACACCAGCGCCTTTAATTGCCTCTGCATAGTTAGTAGCGATTCTTTTTGCTTCTGCCCTTACATCAATGTTTGGATTTTCAAAATATTTGAATGGTGGCAACATAGAATAAACTGCATCGGCACCTGTGAAAGTTTTAGTAAGAAAATTGACATCGTCTATTGAACCGATAGCAGCCTTAGCTCCCAAGGATTCGATGTCTTTTTGCTTGTCAGCTTTAGTACTGATTACTGTAACCGAGTGTCCTTTTTGCACCAATTCTTGTGCAAGCGGCTTGCTTATGTTCCCTAAAGAACCTGTAATAATGATTTTCATTGTTCTGTTTTTTATTAAATGCAAAAATCCGCAACAAAAAAGAAACAGGTATAACCAAATCTACTTATGTTGTATCGGAATGTAAGGATGCTTTGGCTTAATCAGTAAGATGCGGTCCGGGTTATTTAACGTCAATCACCACAGTCAGGCCATTCTTGGGCACTATGATTTTGGCCAGCTTGAATTTAGGCGGACCAGTCAAACCGCCCCTCACGTTGTTGGTCCAGCCAAACGCCTCTTTAGGTATGCCTAAGAAATTGGTATCAAACTTGTGGTTACCGTTTTCGTCATGGATCGCTGTTACCGCATAACTTCCGGCTGGTAAATTCTCGAATACGTACTGGCTAACCAAACCTGCAATCGGCATCTCCACAGATTTAACGGCTTTTTTCTCATTAGTCGGGAAGCCGTCGGCTGAATTCCAAAGCCATAGCTTACATTGGCCCTTATTGGATTTCATCCCTTTGATGTTGACCGTTAGATTGCCCTGTGCCAGTAAAGTACCGGCCCACAGAAAAATCATCAGTCCGCAAAAAATGATTGGTTTCATAATTGTTTTTTTATTTGATGCAAAGCTCCACAACAAACAAGAAACAAGTATAACCAAATCTACTTTTGTTGTATTGGAATGTCAGTTTTTAGTTAATCGTGAATAGTTGTTGTGTCGGGATACCATTACCGCTAACGTTTTGGGGCTTGCCGAAGTGGGGGAATTAGAAGTGCAAATGTTCAATTTAGCAAAAATGTTTATTAAAATTCCAAATGCTCAATGTAGCACTTCTGCCACCATTTTGGCAAACCCTTGTTAGCGGTTCGTACCTTTTTCGGTAGCTTGTCTTTCAATTTAAAAACTGCACTCTGTACTCATTCGGTGTAATCCCTGTTTCTTTTTTAAATAGTCTTGAAAAATAGGGTGGGTTTTCAAATCCTAATTGATAAGCTGTTTCTGCAATAGTATTGTCGGTACTCATTAATAAATTTTTGGCTTCGTCAATTAAAAAGATATGAATATGTTCTAATGCAGTTTTACCTGTTTCTTGCTTTAATAAATCACTTAAGTACCGAGATGAAGTATTTAGCTGTGAAGCCATAAAACTTACAGTTGGTAATCCCTTTTGTTGTAGCAAACCACTTTCTAAATATGACGATAAAATTTCAGCAAACTTTGAAACCGTTGTGCCTGACATTGCTTTTCGGCTGATAAACTGTCTTTTATAAAAACGCTGTGCATATTTTAAAATAGAGTCTATATGTGTTAGGATAATTTCCTTGCTAAATTCATCAGGGTTGTTTTTATATTCTATGTTAATTTTGTCATATAATTCCCAAATGATTTGTTCTTCGGATGGCGATAAATGCAAAGCTTCATAAGTTTCGTAATCAAAAAATCCAAATTTTTTAATTTCCGTGTGAAGGTTGTGTCCCAAAAAATAATCTTTGAATAAAAATAACCATTGCTTTTTCTGCCATTTCCACATTGCTGATTTCCATAGCCTGCCTTGGTTTCACAAACGACATTGAACCATTGTCGTGGTCGTACTTGGTTTTTCCATACAAAAAATTACCCGACTTTATTTTTTTGAGGGCAATCATATAAAAATCACTTGTAAATTTATTTTCGCCAATAGAACATTTGCTTAACTCATTACAAGTAAGTAAACTAAGCATCGGGTTTTCTGGCGGTGGATAACCACTACTTTGATGCAATTGTGAAATAGTTTTATAATGTTTCATCTTTTGTTGGGTATAAAATTACAAAATCCACGTTTGTAAAACGCAGATTTTGTAATTATGTATATGAAATAAATTTTTAATGTCCGTGTGCTTTTGTCGATACTTCTTTCCACGCTTCCCAAGAAGCTAATTTTTCTCCATAAGTATATTGTGTCCAAGGATAAGCTAATTTTCCTAAAAACAAACGTAGTGGTGGGTTTTCTGCATCTACTATTCCTAAAATAGCTTCCACGGTAGCATTTGGGTCGCCAATGTTTTCAGGTTTTACACCATCGCCATTTTGAAAATCATAAGTAACTTTTGAGTAGGCATCTATTGGCGTACTTGCAATAGCCGATGAACCAAAGAAATCAGTCTTAAATGAATTTGGTTCTATTAAAGTTACGTTGATGCCAAAATCTTTTACTTCCATTTGTAATGCTTCACTAAAACCTTCTACAGCGTATTTAGTTGCACAATACAAGCTCATAGTTGGCAAAGAACTTATACCTAATACACTTGACAGTTGAATGATATGTCCTTTGCCTTGTTCCCTGAAAATGGGAAGAATAGCTTGAGTCATCCAAAGTGTGCCAAATACGTTTGCTTCAAATAAATCTCTTGCTTCTTTTTCGCTGTTTTCTTCAATTGTGCCAAACACACAATATCCTGCATTGTTTATCACGACATCAATATTGCCAAAATGTTGTTTGGCTTTATTTGCCACCGCTATACATTCGGCTTTGTTTGTAATGTCTAATTGAAGTGGTAAAACTGCCTTACCGTACTTGTCAGTAAAGTCTTGTAATTGTTCTACATTTCTTGATGTGGCAATTACATTGTCGCCACGTTTTAAAAAGGCTTCTGCCCAAATTTTTCCGAAGCCACGAGATGCACCCGTAATTAAAATTGTCTTTGTCATTATTTTATTTTTGAATTATTTAATGGGACAAAATTAGTACGGTAATAGGTTTTAGTAATTATACAAAAGTTGGGTTTTATGATACATTTTAACGTGTCTTCAATTCGACTAAGTATGAAATTTGTTGGTTAGTTTTTGTCTGTGAGGCTTGTTTTGGTATGACCGCCAACGTTCAAGGCTTGACGAAGAACTGGCATTTAAAACCCGTCAGCCCGAAACCAAAGTTAAATTAATAATCAATTGTTGATGCTTCTTTTATCGGCTGAATTTTTATTCGTCAAGTTGGAACAGAAGTAAAATAGCAAAACTAAAGTTGATGTTGTGTTCCGTCAGCCAGTTTTTTGCCAAACCAATGTTAGGTGTAGTATGTCTATACATGAGTTTTGGTTGAAAAAATTTGAATGTAGCAGTTGCTTTAAAATACTGTAAAAGATTATAAATAATAAACAACTCACAAGAATATATCCTAAAGTCGGTTTTAGCCAAACAGCAATTATCGCAAGAATAGAAGGAGTTAACGAACTTAACCAAACATTCTTAGACTTAAAATAAGCTTTGGTCATTTGAATTAGTCCTAAAGCAATTAGAATAATTGGAATTAAAGGAAGAATAAATATGCCATAATTAGAAGCTGCGTTTGAGTCGCCGTTTTCTCGGACATTTCCAAACATGAAAAGTCCAATTGTCATAAGACAGACAATAACGCAAAAGTCTAATACGATGAAATTCATAATTCTATTAAATTCGGGCTTAGTCATCTGAGTTTTTATTGTCGGCTGTTGATATTACAGCCAACGTTCAGGGCTTGCCGAAGTGGGGGCAATAGAATTCCGTCCGCCCGGCTAACTGAAGCTAAATTTATAAATAAAAGTTGATGATATGCACATAGCTAAATTAATAACGTCAAGCTGGATATGAAGCCAAATTGAAAAACAAAAGTTGAAACACGGCTTCCGTCTGCCCCCCATTTTGGCAAACACCATGTTGTGCGTTCGTTCTTCTTCTCGTCATTAAGCGTCTGCTCTTGCAAAGCCAACTGTGTCCCTAAACAGTTGAGGTGAAACGTCAGCATTTGCTTTAAAAAAACGACTAAAATAATATTCGTCATCGTAGCCTAATTCGTAGGCAATTTCTTTTACAGTTTTTCTTGTTAAATAAAGTTCTCTTTTTGCTTCGATAACAATCCGCTCAGAAATTATGTTAGTTAAGGTCTTGTTGAAATGTGTTTTCGTGATTTTTGCCAATGCTTTTATAGAAATATTTAGCAAATCTGAATAATCACTTGCCGTATGTTTTGTTTTGTAATGCTGTTCAATGGCATCTTTGAGATTTTGCAAAATGAAAGGTTCTCCTGTGTCAGGAAATGAGTTTTGTATTTGTGGATTTTGATTTACTTTAATCCGTGAAGCCGTTATCAAAAATATTTTGAGATGAGAAATCAAAAATTCGTATTGAGCTAATTCAGTGTTTTGCATTTCGGTTTTCATTTGCTCAATGATTGCATAAAAATTTTCTGTATCTTTTTGTTCCATAGTAATAAAAGGCGGTTGGTAAATATTATTAAACAAAACCCCGTTGCAGGCAACTTCATTCTGATGCTTATGAATACAAAAAAAATCAGGGTGAAAGGTTAATGACATTCCCTTTAATTATTGTTTGGTACTAATCATATAAGGTTGATAGGGTGCAAAGCACATCATTGTGTTCGGTTGAAAATCGTATTCCGAAAAATCTGCTTTCAGTTTTCCCTTTCCTTTAGTAATTAAAATAATGGAGTAATAATTATTCCGTTGCAAGTGGTCAAAATAATTGTTGCCTTCAAACGAAAAAATTTTAAAAGCAAGATTTCCGTTTTGAGGACTTACTAATGTAAAAACCTTTTGTGCAGTCATTTTACGAAGATATTTATTTTAGCTTTCGGTCTTTTTCATCAATTGCCAAATCGTTAATACTTGCAAACCGTTTTTGCATATATCCATTTTCATCAAATTCCCATAATTCATTGCCGTAGCTACGAAACCATTGTCCTGTATCGTCGTGCCACTCGTATTCAAAGCGAACTGCCATTCGGTTTTCACGAAAGCCCCATAATTCTTTTTTGAGTTTATAGTCTAATTCCTTCAGCCATTTGCGTTTTAAAAAAGCTTTTACTTGCTCCCTGCCATTCAAAAAATCTGTACGATTTCTCCATTCTGTATCAAAGGTGTAAGCCAAACAAACTTTTTCAGGGTCTTTAGTATTCCAGGCATCTTCTGCTAACTGTACTTTTTGTAATGCAGTTTCTAATGTAAAAGGTGGGATTGGTTGTTTAATTTCCATTTTTTATAATTATAAGAGAATGGACAAATTGATTTTGTTTGCCCATTCCCTAAAGTTAGAAATTAAACAACTGCTGTTTCAACCAATTCTACTTGCGGAAAATCCACCAGAACATTTGTTGCATTGTTGAAGTAATTAGTGAAAATGTTCAATGCTGTGTGAGCAATAATTTCGGCGGTTGCAGCTTCATTGTACCCTGCATTCTTTAATGTATTTACATCTGCATCATTTACCTTTCCCTTTTTAATAACCAATGTTCTTACAAATGAAAGAGCTGCTTGTATTTTTGCATCCGCAGCTTTCCCCTCTTTCGCATTTAGAATACTGTCAATGTCCATACCTACTAATTTTTCGCCAATGAAACTATGTGCTGCATTGCAATACTCGCAACTATTGGCGTTTGCAACTGTCAAAGCAATTTGTTCACCCAATTTTGCACCGATGGAACTTTCGCCTAATGCTCCGCTAAACGAAAGATATCCGCTTAATACGGCTGGTGAATTGCCCATTGTTCGCATCATATTCGGAACCATACCCAATTTTGTTTGAACTGCATTAAAGAGTTCTTTTGATTTTCCTGTTGTTGTGTCAGGATTAAGTGCTGTAATTCTTTGCATTTTTATTTTTTTAAATGTTATGTCGTTAATGACAATGCAAAGGTGTTGTAGTTAGTTGTCCTGTAAAATGGATAAAGGTTGCAATTAGATGGATGATTTTTCTTGTCCCTTTGAAGTTTAATACTGTTGCAATAGAATGACGCACAACGAGTAGGTATTGCCGATGGTTGGGAATTTGAAATTCGTCCGCCGGAACCGCTGCCTGGCTTTTTCACAAAGATAAATAATAAGAACTAATGTTTGACTTTGTTCGTCAAGCCCGGAACTGAAGTACAACAAAATTACCGCTGCTGATTGTTCCAATGTCAAGCCCAACTATTGGCAATACCAATGTTGTGTGCCGTTTTATATCGCTGCAATTGTCAAAAGGTCAAATTCTAATTTACTGGGATTGTCAAAATGTATACCATATAAACCCATTTCTTTAGCAGCTTTAATATTATTTATATTGTCGTCAATAAAAATTGTATTCTCTGCTTTTAAGTTGAACCTGTCAAGTAAAAGTTGATAGATTTTATAATCTGGCTTTATAATTTTTTCTTGTCCTGAAACAACTATTCCGTCAAACTCGTTGAAAAAAGAAAATCTTTCGTAAGCTATTGAGATGGTTTCTGCTGACCAATTTGTCAAACCATAAATTTTATATTTTAGCTTTAGTTTATGCAAAAGGTTAACAGTTTCGGGAATGTCACTTTTTAGCATTGTTTCCCACTTGTCATAGAAAAGTCCAATATGTGAGTGAAACTTTGGAAACTCTTGTTGAAGCAACTGCGTTCCTTCAACAAATGAACGTCCTTTATCTTGTTCCAAATTCCATTTGTCTGTGCAAATATTTTTAAGAAAATATTCCATTTCATTTTCGTCATCAAAATGGTCTTTGTAGAGATACCTTGGATTCCAATAACCAAAACTCCACCAAAGTCAAAAATTATATTTTTAATTTCCATTAATCTTCTTGTTACGCAGTAATTTCAATTAAATTTCCTTCTGTATCTAAAACAACACTTTCATAATATCCGTCCCCCGTTGTTCTTGGTTCGCTTTCAATTATGAAATTGTCAACTCTCAATCTTTCCGTAATAGAGTTTACCAATTCTTTGCTACCAACTGAAATTGCAAAATGAGTCAAGCCGTTTGTGATACCTTTTTTACCACTATGTTCTAAAATATCTGGTCGGTGCATTAACTCAATTCTCACATTACTTTTTTTAAACGAAAGAAAGTAAGAAGTAAATTTTTTTGCCGGATTATGGTATTTGTCGCCACAAACCATATCAAAATATTTTGCGTAAAAATCTTTGGCTTTCTCTAAATCTGCTGTCCAAATTGCTAAATGTTCAATCTTTATTGTCATAGATAATTTTGGTTAAAATGGCACACAACGGCGAGGTATTGCCGAAGGCGGGGGAATTTCAGTACTGCTGTTCAATAGAATTAAAAATGTTCGATTACCTCCGTCAGCCTAATAGATATTGTCAAGCCCCGCTTTTGGCAATACCGTGTTGGGCGCAGGCTTTTCTTTGTCGGCAAGTAATTTATCCAAATATGCACGTTCCTCTGCAAAGGTCATTTCCTTGATTTCGTTGCTGATCTGGTCACGGATTTTTCTTAAATCCTTGACCACGTCTTGTTCTGTGTTATGAGTTTGTGTTGTCATAATTGATAATTTCCTTTGGTGTTCTAATTTCTATCATATTGTGCCCTAACTGATAGTTGATGCCGTTGTAACCTCTTATTTTGTCGAGGTTTACGATATGCTTAAAGTTCCAGCTCACAAGTACATCGGCTTTAACAGTTGTCGCCATTGCAATATGCTGGCAGTCTGCCCGGCTTGTCTGTCCAACTACTTTGGCTAAAATATATTGGTCTGCAAGTTCGGCAGCATCTTGTGTCAGTCTGATATTTTCAATTTGTCCGGATGGAAGTGTCGCCAAAAAGTCCCTTACGTGTTGTGGTGCCCTAAGTAATTCCGCTTCTAAAAGGTCGGATACGATGACAATGATCTGTCCGCTTGTTACTGCCTCAAAAAAAGGAATTGTGTCAGTAGAAAATTCTTTGTCGAATTGTCCGCCTACAACCGACGTGTCTATGTAAATCCTTTTCGTCATTATTTCAAAGGTAGGCAATTATGGTCTGTTCTGAGGTCGGAAATGTGTCACGCAAGTTTGCGCCCAACGATTTAGTATTGCCGATGGTGGGGAAATAGAATTCCTTCCGCTGGGTAACCGCCGCCGGGTTTTGATTTAAAGATGAAAGTTAACAACAAAAAGCCAAATTACTAACCTTCTGCCGGAACCAAAGCTGAACAGCGAACCGCTGCCGATTGCTCCAACGTCCAGCCCCACTATTGGCAATACTTTTGTTAGCCGCTGGCATTATTCTTTAAACGTTGTGTCAAAGATGTAATTTTAGCTGTTGCAACTTTTACCTTTTCTTCTCTTAAGCGTTTTTCTATTTTTTCGTCCAATATAAGTTCAATGGAAACTTTAATAGTATCAAAATGGTCAAGACAGGTTTGTTCATCAAGACTGTGAATTCCTAAACTTAAAATTGAATAAATACTTCTATTTGTTATAAGGAACTCTGGCAAAAAATTTTTAAGCATTAGTATCTTTTCATCCATTCTTGATTTGGCATATTGCTCTTCATTCCATTTCGAATCTATTGAAGCATTGTTATGTGCTTCTTCTACAAGATTTTCGAAAATTCTTCTTAAGTAAACGAAAGAACCTATTCCAATACCATGCGATACGAGTCCAACCGACTTATTAAGTTCATTGTAACTTAGATTGTCAAGTACCCCTTTGTACCTACGAATTTCATGATTAGATAAGTCTGCAATTGAGGGAAATAGTCCTGTTTTAATCAGGCTCTTTTTATGAAACTTAAAATGAACCGTAAGCTTGTGAGATTGATTTCTTGTGCAATAAAAAATCCTTGTGTTATCCTCATTTTTATTATCTGATATCTCAACTAATTGCTGCCCATTGTATTTAGTTTGAGGTTGATAAGTAGTTTCCTTAGCGCAGTCAATACAATAAGCGTCAAACTTGCTTGAAAAATAATAGATATCTGTCGCTAATTGGTGATTGTTCTCAAGGGACAAGTCAAAGGATGAATAAAGAGGTGTCTTAATAATGAATGTAATTGGGTCTGGAATCTGCATGTTTTTAATTTATGCTTGCGGCTAACGGAAAAGGCTTGGCGAAGAACCGGAATTTGAAACTCGTCAGCCGGAACCAAAGTTAAATTTATAATCAAAAGTTGATGCTTCTTTTATCGGCTAAATTTCTAACATTCTGCCGGAACTGAAGCAAAATAGCAAAACAAAAGTTCGGTTACTTCCTTCAGCCAGTTTTTTGCCAAACCAATGTTAGGCGTTTGTGCTTATTCTTTGCCCAAGTTCTTCTATAGTCAAAAATTGTCCGTCAAATTGTTTGTGCAACATTCTGTGACAATTAGCACATACTAAACATAAGTCGTTCAAAGTAGTTTCTGTAACTCCTGATTGAGAAATCGGTGTTTTATGATGGCATTCTATAAATTCAACGCCAAACCTATTTATAAATGAAAAGTTACATATTTCACATTTTAAAAGTTCTTTTTGCAAGGCCTGACGCTTTTTCTCTTTGATAATCGTTCTATCTCTTTCTCTCGCAAAATGTGTAACTAATCTCAATTTTCCTTCCGTTACAGAAATTGCAATTTCCGAATTGTCAATTTCGTTTTCTATATTTTCAGTATAAGTAGTTGCTGGTATAAAATCTTTCCTAAAATATGGTTTAAACTTATTCCATAAATCTTGAAGTAAAATGTCATAATTATCTACATTAGAAATATTTCCAATTTCGCATGCGTTCCCTTGACTGATCCCTTGAAAATTTACTTTGTCCCATAATGTTGTAGAAATGGGAATTGCATTCAGTACGTCAGTTTTTGCAATAACTTTTACTTTTCTACCATATTTGAAATTTTCTCTACTTTCTTCAATTATAAAATTTTCCTTTGGCGAAACCAAATGAGTAAAAACTTTTTGTCCATTTATGTTCTGGTGAATCGCAATTATTTCTCCAATTTTAAGCCTTAAAACGTTTCCCTTATGATGGTTAGGAAAATGTAATGTAAATTCCTCACTATTTAAGTCCATATACGCTTGACCAGTGTCTGAATCGGTTATGTTTTTCGCCCAAATTATGTCAAATGGAGTATAAAGTCTATTCATTTTTCTGTCTAATATTTAGATTACGGTTGTAGGTAGCATAACGCCTAACGGAAAAGGCTTGGCGAAGAACCGATATTTGAAACCCGTCAGCCGGAACCAAAGTTAAATTTATAATCAAATGTTGATGCTTCTTTTATCAGCTAAATTTTATTCCTTCTGCCCGAACTGAAGAAAAATAGCAAAACAAAAGTTCAAATAACTTTCGTCAGCCGGTTTTTTGCCAAACCAATGTTGTGCGTTCGTTTTTTTCATTTACAATTAAATAATCAAAATTAAGGTTATCTAAGTTGTCTTTTTTAAAGCAAGCAATATGTCGAAATACTTTTTGCCTATTTGATAGTTCTTTATATATATCCATTTCTAATCGTTGTTAATTGACAAGTTGCCATCTTCTGTGTCAATAATTGTCATAGTAAAATCGATCTGTAATTTAAACATTTGTCAACGATTTCTTCAATTGTAGGATTATAATTAGAAATGTCATATGTGCGAGCATTATAATTTTCTGGATAATAAAAAAGATTTGATCCATTTGGATAAGGCACATTTTTATCTAACAATTTTATCATAATGTTAATCTCGGCTTCTGTCCCTTGACTATCAACTATTTTTTTTCCAAGTTTAATTAATTCGTCTCTTGTCATATGATATGCTGTTTTAAAATGATGCACAACGAGCAGGGCTTTGTGTCAGGTGGGGAATTAGTATTCCGTCCGCCCCCAACTGCTGCTGATTGAAAAACAAATGTACAAGTTAAGTTTACAAAGTTCAGCGATGTTTGTCAAGCCCGAACCACA
>JAABUP010001083.1_pt1 | contig 57868 bp, 38 predicted proteins | sample 5559201 | NCBI WGS metagenome assembly JAABUP01 (sample SAMN10711887, study PRJNA513373) | rock metagenome | isolation source: Antarctica rocks | place: Antarctica | reverse complement strand
GAGAATCTAACTATATATATATATAGCTATATTTAGCGTAGATATCCTACTTATCCTACGTCTAAGGATAGTATACTAAGGAAGTACTAGAAGAATCTCTACTAGATAGTATTTACTTAATAACTTTCTTATATATTACCCGATATAGCTACTTCTTCTTTCTAATTTTTTCTAATTTTTTTCTCTATCTAATCTATATATAGTATCTAACTGAAATCTAGTAATCTTATATAGTATCTCTAGTAATTTAGATAATTATTAGTTTTTATCATAGAGATCTAAGCTAACTCTATCCGTTCTAGCTAAAAATTAGCTCGCTAGATAGCCTAAGCTTAGCTCTATATCCCTATATACTTTTTATATATTTCACTTCTATATATAGCTAAAGGAACGAGCGAGAGAAAATAAGCTCGTACTAGTGGTAGATCACCCGTCGAGGCCGGAACATCAAGAAAATCCTAGTATTCCGAAAATTATATAAAGTCGAGACTAAGCCTAATAAGGTAGGTAAGTAGGTTAGTTTATAGGGCTAAGCAAGGGCTTTCTAACGGTGTACTTTTCCTAGAAATCGGTTAGGGTTCGAGCCGCATTTCATTTAGAAATAGAAAATCAAATGAAATGCGATTAAAATTTTAGTACCATTTAAATGAAATGCGGTTACAGTTCATTTGTCCCTATAGGATAGGATCCTGATAGGCTCGAAAGGGTTTAGCTCGGGACTGATTTTTTTCAGTCCGAACTATCTCGAAACGTGCGAAAATACCTATATTTAATAGGGTTTCTTAAGACTTTCAGGCTAGTTCGTTGAAAGCTAGCTAGACGACTTTTAATAGGGGAGTATTCGGCTCCCCTATTAGCTCTAGTAACTCGAGCCTATCTAGACCTTCTAGATAATAGCCCTATTAAGTCCTTTCTAGCTAGGGACTTAGGTCGTCGAATAGGTTTTATTAAATTTTTCGTATCTAGGTATTTTAATACGCTAGAACTTTCAAGTCTAGTGTAGTCCATTCTAGGTCCTATTTCGAGGGGTCTATATATACTATTAGTTAAAGCATTTCATATAGAAATAAAGTCTAAATACCTTAGGAATTTCTAGAAGAAGGCCTAGAACTCTTAGAGCGAATTTTAACCTCTCTTCTATCCTTAACGTCTTCAGGTAAACTAGCCTCCCTAGGCCTAGTTTCTCGCCCTAAAAAGGGTCGTTTAGGGTTTACTCTAAAGTAGGAATAACCTAGTATTAACCGGAAGAATTACTAGTAGTAAACGCTAGATTCCTAAGGGACCTTAACTAAGGAAGTCTTTATAATTTAACCCTTCCCCCTAGGATTTTCCTATTCGTAAGACTCCTTATAGTACTTTAAAATACCTCGAGTAGATCTAGTTATATAGGGGTAGTCTTAGTACGTTAACCCGTCTAAGTAGAGAGCTAGATTATAAAAGAAAAAAGGAAAAGAGCTAGGGATTTCGGAGTCTTTAATACCGGAGGCTTCCTAAATAAGACTAGGGTATTTTCTAGCCTCGGAAAGAATCTCCTCTCAGATATTAGTAGAAAGACTATACGGGGTATAACGAAAGCAATAGTTAAGACTTAAAGGAAGAATAGAGTATTTATACTCTTAGTAAGCTAGAAAGCTACTATCTCCGAGAATCGTAATATAGTCTATCTTATTAGAAAGAGACGAGTTAATTTCCTATATAGATTTCAGCCCTAGATAGAAAGGTTAATTTTCAAATAGATAATCTAGGAAGGAGGAAGAAAGGAGGTTAAGAGATATTAGAAGTAGGCGGTTTAAGCGGCTATATTAAGGCTCTCGCGGCTAACTAACCCTCCCGCGCGGGTAGAAGGCTAGCTAAGATATTCCTACGTCTAGCTCTTACCTTAATCTTATAGTCCTAATATAATTTTTTCCTATAGAAATTCTATAGATACTTTAACTCTAGGATATATTTAAGTCTTTAGAGAATCTAACTATATATATATATAGCTATATTTAGCGTAGATATCCTACTTATCCTATATCTAAGGATAGTATACTAAGGAAGTACTAGAAGAATCTCTACTAGATAGTATTTACTTAATAACTTTCTTATATATTACCCGATATAGCTACTTCTTTTTTCTAATTTTTTCTAATTTTTTTCTCTATCTAATCTATATATAGTATCTAACTGAAATCTAGTAATCTTATATAGTATCTCTAGTAATTTAGATAATTATTAGTTTTTATAATAGAGATCTAAGCTAACTCTATCCGTTCTAGCTAAAAATTAGCTCGCTAGATAGCCTAAGCTTAGCTTTATATCCCTATATACTTTTTATATATTTCACTTCTATATATAGCTAAAGGAACGAGCGAGAGAAAATAAGCTTGTACTAGTAGTAGATTACCCGTTAAGGCTGGAATATTAAGAAAATCCTAGTATTCTAAAAATTATATAAAGTCGAGACTAAGCCTAATAAAGTAGGTAAGTAGGTTAGTTTATAGGGCTAAGTAAGGGCTTTCTAACGGTATACTTTTCCTAGAAATCGGTTAGGGTTCAAGCCGCATTTCATTTAGAAATAGAAAATTAAATAAAATACGATTAAATTTTTAGTACTATTTAAATAAAATGCGGTTATAATTTATTTATCCTTATAAGATAGCTTACTTCTAGCTATTTTATTATAAATATATATCTACTTTATTAAATATTAAGTTAATATATATTAATTCTTACTATCTAAGCCCTTTATAATTATAATAAATAGGGAGTAATAATTTAACTACTCTTATAAAATACTTCTAGTAGATATATATATACTCTATTAAATATTTTAGTTATCTTATACTATTTATTAACTATTAGATTAATATCCCTTCTTTAATATATCTCCCTTAACTACTTATACTTAGAGATTCTTAATATTATTTATCTAAGATTACTTAAAGGACTTTACTATTTAATTATATTTTTATCTTAGCCTACTTAAGCTATTAAGTATACTTTATATACTAGTTATACTAGCCTAATTACTTACTAGAATAGTAAGCTTAGTAGTATAACTACGCTTTAACCTTCTTAGCCTTTTATAAATTTAGCTTATCTAAGCTTTCTCTACCTTTTTCTCTATATTCTTAGTAGATTTTCTCTACTATTTATTAAGAATATTTATTAGTATTATTATAACTATTTTAATATAACTTTTTATACTTTATAAGGGTATTTATACCCTTTTTATTAGACTCCTTTAAAGTCCTCTTTATTCTATATTCTTATTAAGTCTTACTTTAATTTACCTTATATAAGGTCTTTAAAGTAACTAATAAAATCCTAGGATAAATATATTATTAAAATTAATTTACTTTTATATTTTTTAAAGATTAAGACTTTTAACTTATTATTAAAGGGATATATTTATAAGGTCCTTTTATTATATTACTAGGATATTATTAAGATATTATATTCTATAATTATTAATTAATTATAATAGAGATTATAAGTATTATAACTTTATATAATTCCTTATATCTAGTATAACCTTATAAGTCTTAAGGCCTTTTATTAGAATATTATTAATTAATTTACTACTATTTTTTATATTTATATTTATTACTTTAGTAGTAATACTAGGAGTTAAACTCTACTTAATAAGTATAACCTTAGAGATTTCTACTTTCTTTCCTCTTTTTTTTCTTTTTTCCTTAATTACTATTATATTATTTAGAGATAGTAGGTATCCCCTTATCTTATATATATTTATATACTATTAATACTCTTATAATTAATATAATAAATTATATAATTTATATTAATATTAATTTTATAAGTAATTCTTTTTATATTTTTTAAAGAAGTTTCTCTTCCCCTTATTTAACTCTAAGGAATTTTCTCTACTATTAATTAATAATAGTTAATAATAAGTAGTTCTTTAAGTAGACTTAAGAGATAGCGGAAAACGGCTTGAATAAGTAAGTATTAAGTAGCGAAGCGTTTAAGAAACGCGTATAAGGGGCGAGTAGGAGAGCGATAAGACGCCCTAATTAAGATTAGGCGCCCGATAGGGATAAAGGTAGTAAAGGTAGGAAGGAAAGAGAGCGTAAAGGACTACGCGCTAGGGTAAGGGCTATAAGGGCCTTTACCCTACTTATAAACTTAGTAAACGCGATAATACTTAGACTATAACGTATATATACTACTAGAGCTACGAACGAGCTAAGCGGCTAGGCCGCTATAGTAATAGCGGCCCTTAAGGCCGTTAAGAACACGCGATTTAAGGACCTAAACGCGTCTAGATAGAAGATTTTAGCGGCGGGTATCGGCCTAGTATAAATATACATCGAGGAACTCTAACGGAAGGGGAGCGAATACAGGGAGAGAGTACAGGACCTTAGTAGGCCTAGGACAACTAGTTAGGGTAGTACCCCGACGAGACAAGGCTCCCTACAGGGCTAATAGAGCTAGGGGAACCCCTTTACAGGGAACACACTACTATCCCCCCCACGGGGCCTATACACGCAGATACTAAGGGCGGCCGAGGCTAGGAGGGCCCGACAGATACTAGTGGTACTAAAAGACGAGAAGGAGAGGGAAGCGGCGGCGGGAGTAATAGGCGAGAGGCTAGTTATAGTATTCTAGGCCTCTAGCTACAAATATACGTTAGAGATTATAGCGGCGAATAGAATAAAGAGTAGGGATATACTACTACAGGTTACCTCGATAGAGGTAAGGGAGGTACTAGAGAGGGAGTAGTCGTAGGTAAATACGACGTACCGCTCCGCGGTAGTAGTAAGGAAATCGTTTAACGTAGTAGTACACGGGGTACGAGTATCTATCTTCGATATAAAAAACTAGTAGGCGATTAAGGAGAAGATCTAAAGAGAGAATAGGGCCCTCTACCCTAATCTAGATATAGTAGAGGGGAGATAGCTGATAGGTGTATATACACCTAGAAAGGCTTACTCCTTATTCGTAGTAAGCGTCGTATCGCTAGCGATAGCGGATGAATTAATTAGGAAGGGTATAGTAGAGGCAGGCGAGATGAAACTTATAGAGCGGTATAAATAAAGGGCTAGACTAATACAGTACTTTAAATGCTAGTTATACGGGCATATACACCGTAACTACCCTAACGACACGCGATACGCCGACTGTAGTTAAGGTTATAATATAATAGAGTACGAGGCGAAGGTTATAAGCGCTCCTTAAAGGTGCGCCGCGTATAAATAATAGGGCCACTCCTCCTAGTCCAACGAATACCTAGTAAGGGCTAGGGAGAGATAACGCGCCAAGTAACAGGTCGCGAACAAGACCCTATTCTATAGGATTAGACGGGAGCGAATAGCGGCGACGACGGACGCCGAGGGATTTATAACCGTAGGAATAAAGAAAAAGAGGAAGGCTATAACCGACTAGGCGATATACGACACGCCTAGTAGCGGGGAATAGTCGGGGTTATAGAGACCCGGGTACAAGCTAGGGAGACTACCTATCTCTAGAAGGCTCTTAGTAAAGGAGCTAGGCTAGAAGACGTTAGAGGTGAAGACGAGTAGCGGTAAGGAGCTATTAGACAGCGTTAGTAAGCTTCTCGTAGAGGTAGCGGCGAACGGCCTCGCTAACCTTAAGGAAGGCGAGTAGGCCGCCTACGGGGAAATAGATATACGGGAGGAAAGTAGCGGCGCCCTAGGCTTAGATATCTAGTATATTAACCCTGAAGATACTATAGTATAATATTAGAAGCGAAATAGGTATAATGACGACCCTCCTAGAAAATAGAGTTATTTAAGATATAGATATCTTAGCGATCTAGGAACTATACTATAACGCTAGGAACTATTCGTCGTATAACCCTAGCTCCGGGGCGTTCTTTCTAGCGTATAAAGTAGAATAGGGTACGCGAATATACTTCTATATTAATAAAAGACTTCGGATAGATAGCTAGGAGGCGGAATTCCCTACGAAAGATATTAGTACCTTGAAGCTCTAGCTCTATACCTAGGAGGATAGGGAGCACCTAGCCCGCTTCTAGTTATATAATATATATAACCCGAGCCTATTACTAGTAATAAGTAAGAACCCGTCAAGCCTATTAATAATAGGCGAAGGGGTTAGACGCCCTAGGGAATATATCGTAGTAGGGGATTTTAACCTCTACTACCCCAACTAGAATAACCTAGGACGGTTCTTATACTACCCTAAAGTAGACTAGCTAGCGGGAATTATATCCGATAATAATATAGACCTAGCCCTACTAGATAGGACGGTTACTTAGAGGGCGAGGGGGTCTAAGAGCGCGATTAACCTAGTTTTCGCTATACCTAGGCTCCTTAGTACGGTATAGGCCTGCCGTATACGCCTTAAGCTGTAATTCGGCTCCGACCACCTCCCTATATATACGGAGCTCGACCTGAGGGTAGAAGAATAGCGAAATACACCTAAGAGATCGTGGAAAATAGCGGACCTAGAGGAAGTTAGGAAAGGGGCTCAGGCGCTAAGCTAGGAGCTAGGTCTTAAACTACTAGAAACTATAAACTAGATAGATAATTACCTCTTATAGATCTAATAGGGCCTAAAGGGAATAGTAGACGAAATAGTCCCCTAGGCGAAGCCTAGAGGTAGGGGAAGGACCTTCTAGAACTTGAAGTGCCGGCGTGCCACGGAGAATGCTATAAGACGTATAAAGGCGTTCTAGCGGAGTAGAGACGCTACTACGGAGGGAGCTAAGAATGCGGCTATTAAGGAAAGAGATAAGGTGTTACGGATAGAAAAGGCGATCGACTTTAGGAGGAAAGTCCACGACGCTACCGAATCGTAGAAGGGTATATAGGGCCTTACTAAGTGGGCGAGGAACGATAGCTCGTCACTACGACCCCTCCCTAAATTCTCCCCCTTAAGAAAGGATAATAGGGGCGGGGTAGCCGAGACCTTCGAAGAGAAGGTGGAGGTCTTGCGGGTAATATTCTTCCCGCCCCCCTTATAGGCTAACCTAGACGACATTACGGATGTAGAGTACCTACTACCCGCGGACTCTGGTAGCGAGATAATATGCGAGGAAGTCCGACAGGCTATCTACAGGCTAAAACAGGATAAGGCCCCGGGGATCGATGGGATCCCGAACCGGTTTCTTAGACTAATAGTAGATGGGCTCCTTAGGGAGCTCGCCTACCTATTTAACGCATGCTTCTCCCTCGGCTACTACCCGAGGGAGTTTAAGAAAGCTAATACAGTCGTCCTGAAGAAACCGAAGAAGGAGGACTACACGGTACCTAAAGCGTACCCCCCGATAGTACTACTAAGTACCCTTAGAAAGGCCTTAGAATCGATAGTCGCAAGGCGACTTAGCGACTATACTAAAAGCCGAGGCCTCCTCCCCTAAGAATACATAGGGGCGTAAAGGAAGAGGTTAACTAAGACAGCGTTAGAGACTATCGTAGATGCGGTATATACGGTATAGGACTGCGGTAGGGGTAATATAGCTAGCCTCCTCTTACTAGATATTATAGGGGCCTTTAATAACGTCTCCTACTAGAGACTTATCTATAACCTAAGGGGAAAGGGGATTCCCCGCCGTATTATAGGCTAGACGAAAAGCTTCCTAGCGGAGAGGTCCTCTTCCATTACTATTAGGAGAACGACGAGCGGAATAGAGCTAGTAGAGACAGGGATTCCCTAGGGGTTACTAATCTCCCCTATCCTCTTCCTATTCTTTAACGCGCCACTTATCGAGGAGTATACGGCGGCTAAACTATAGTTATAGGTCGGAGGGTTCGTAGATAATATCCATCTACTAGCATATAGGAAAACTACAGAGGGAAACTATAGAACCTTAGAACTAGTACACGAGATCTACCTTAAATAGGCTTTAACGTACGGGGCGAGCTTCGCCCCCTAGAAGTATAAATTAGTCTACCTTACCCGCTACCCCCACCGCTTTAATATAAGCGCGGTGGTTAACCTAGGGTATATAACGATAAAACTACAGGCGGAAATCCGAGTCCTAGGATTATACATCGACGGTAAATTATAATAGGGCCTACACCTAAGGAGGGTACAGGCGAAGCTCGCTACTTAGAGCCTCGCCCTTTCTATAACGTCGGTATTAACGTGGGGGGCTACTCTTAATAAGGCTAGGAAGGTATATAACGCGATAGTACGGCTAGTAATAACTTATACGTCCGCTATATAGCATATACCGCGAGGCCTAAGGGAGATAAAGAAGGCGCACGTAAGGAAGCTTGAAGTTATTTAAAATAACTGCTTAAGACGCGTATTAGGGGCATATAAAGCCACCTTAACGCGAGTACTAGAGGTAGAGGTAGGGATAGCCCCTATATAACTAATACTAGACTACTTAGTCCTCCGCCGGTATACGCTGAAAGGGATTCACCTAGTAACGGTAATAGGGAATAGACGCATCCGGAGGAAGCTGAGGGCTAGGAGAGGGAGGAGGAGAGAGACGGCGGAGTCCCCTACGGAGGAGAAGGACGAGTAGGCTCTACGTTCTCTACGCCTAGACGACTAGAATATAGTCGCAACTAGGGAAGCAACCCGACACCCCTAAAGAATCGAGAAGATGACGTACTATTAGTGGAAGTCCTCCTAGGATATAATATAGGGAGAATACTAGGCGGGACTAAGAGCTAGGGACCGCCCCCCCGCCTAGCTTAGGGGCCTGTAGACTAATAGGAGGGCCCTCTACGAGGGCCTCTAGAAGGCTGAGAGCTCCGCCCTTACGTAGATAAGAACGGGAAAGATAGGGCTAGCTACCTTCTTATACTAGTATAGAGTCCCCGGCTTTACGTCTACGGGCTGCGAGTGCGGCTAGCGTAGGTAGGACACGAAGCATATCCTTATTAACTGCCCTAGGTTCCGGGATCGCCGCTAGGAGCTAGTAGATACCTTAGGCGCGATAGACGCCTACGGGATGCTAGCGAGCACGAAATAGGCTAAGAGGGTAGCGAAGTAGATAATCTAGACTAGGCTACTAGGCTAGTTCTCGCTCGCAGCGATATAGTTATACTAAAGTCGGGTTAAGATATAAGTCTTTACTACTAGAGTAATATTTATTATTATAATATGCAAGCTAGCCCTAGGGAGCTAGACTAATATAGTAGTAAATACGACCGCCTATTATAGAGGACCGAATGTAGTATAATATAGAAACGGATTAGTAGTTATAAGAAGGATAGGAATAGTAAGGGTTTTTACCTATACCTATACTAGGCATAGTTACAAGGTTTCCCCTACGAGTTAGCTACCGCCGTAGCGACTATAATATACCCGCAGGCCCTCGCAATTATCTTTTAGTAGTTTAGATAGACGCGAGTATAAATTAATTAATTAATTAATTAAGTAGTTCTTTAATTATATAATATATAAGCGCCCTAGCTAGCTTACTAGCTATTTAAGTATATATATTTAATTAAATATAAACTATTACCTCCCTTCTAGGCCTATAAATAAATTATATTTCTAAGAGGAGTTAAGCTAGGTTATTTAAGTATATATTTTCCTATTATTTTTATTACTTTTATTAAATTCTTTTATTAGCTAGCTAGTAAGAGGAAGGCTCTATTATATACCTAGTATATAAAAGTAGTAGTAAGAGGCTATATTAAGGCTTATATTAATTATATAATTAATTCTTATAATAATAGTTATAAGAACTACTTATAATAGTATAAGCTTATAAAATATTTATTTAACCCCCTAGCCTATCTTATAACCCCTCCCCCCCCTTATAATATCTTAAATCCCCTCTTTAATAGGAGGAAGGGTACTTATACTTATATTTATTAAAGGGGGGTAACTCTTTTAATTAATATTATTTATTCCTACCTTATAAGTAAAGCTCTTTACTCCTATTATTATTCTCCTCCTCCTCCTCCTTACTTTATTAAAGTTAGATATTTAATTATAAATTCTCCGCCTTTTATATTAAACCCCCCTCTTATATCTTTACCCCCTCCTTTTTTATCTAGGATAGAGGACCCCCTAGAGTCCTTCCCTTCCTAGGTAAAAGATTAGGAAGGGGAGGATATCCCTCCTCCCCCTTAAACTCTACCTCCTCTACCTTTACTACCTACTCTACCTCCTCTTTACCCCCCTCTTAGGTAGGTAGTAGTTAACTAGCTAGTATATATACTACTTAACTTATACTCCCCCTCTTCTCTTAATCTTAATACCTAATAAATATATTAATTATCTTTTTATAAATTTTTAATTAATTATTCTTAGGCTTAATAGGTTATAAATAGATTAAGGGCTTTAAAGTTAATATTAATAGCTATCTTACTTTTTTAAGAGCTTTATATATTTCTTTTTTTTCTTTTATTATATTTATAAGTTAATAGAATTAATTATTCCCCTTTAAAGACCTTCCTATCTTAATTTCCTAATAATTTTACTTATAAAGGAAGTTTTATAAATTTTTAATAACTAGGTCTTTTATTACTTATATATCTATTATATATTAAATAGCCCTAATATAATAGGCTTACTTATATACTCTCCTTTATATTTATAAGTAAGTAATTATCTATCCTCTTATTAATAAGGTTAATTATAACTACTAAACGCGTATCTTTCTCTACCTTCTTATATTTAAAGGTTAAATTATAAAGGGAATAATTAGGGGTTTCTCCTCTAACTATCTTAAATATCCTTAATATAACTTATAAAACTTTAAGTAATTATTATAATATATATAAGTTATAACCTTCCTATCCTTTAAGATTAATTTATATAAAGTTCCCTACTTATTAATATAACCTACTAGCCGGTAACGAGATCTACCTATACGTGGTACCGGCTACGAACCTTCTAGTATCTCGGTACTAGGAGAGCTGAGAGATCTTATAGTATTTTAGAAGCACCGTCTAGGGTTATCTAGTTATTACGGAATCGATACGTAGGTAGAGTATAGTAATAACGAGAATAGGAACGCTAACGCGATAGAGAAATAGAGAAGATAGAAGAAGAACTCTAAGAAGATTATAGTAAAAGATTTAACGCGATAGAATATATAGATATAGATAAAAAATATATACTATATAAATACCCTTCTACCTCTCCTTAATATAGCCTCCGCTTTCCTACGCGTGTTATAAACGCGATATACTAGTAATACTAGTAATACTAGTATAAGATAATAGAAATACTACCGATATAAAGCCTCTATAGTATTACAGGATATATATAGTACTTCTATACCTATACCTACTATAGGGTCTCTTACGAGGCTACGTCTTTATACTCCAGCCGATTCCGCTCCGCGCGGTCTAGGTAGCCTGAGTCTACCTACCTTAGGGTAGTTATAGTACATATAGATAATAATAGTATAATAAAAAGATAGTAATACTATAGAGCTAGCCCTTCCTTCCTCTTAATAATCGAGCGTAAGCCAGATAGTATACTAGGTATATACTGCCGCTATTACTACCGTACGGCGGCGAGGATACTCCAGTCCCCTTCCTAGGTAGTCCTTGCGGTACGGCTGTAGGTAGTAGGTACTTAACCCGAAATAGGACGTAGGTATTAGACTCCTTACCTAATAGCCTGTAAGCGCGATAGGGCTACCGGTCTAGTTAGCTAATAGTACCTATTATCTTCTATACACGCATATACTTTAATAGTAGCGGCCGATATAACCGCGGTAAATATACCGGGTATCCGCTACCTTACTACTATACGGCGGGGGGATACTTAGCCGCACCTAGGTAGTCCCTACGATATAGTAGTAGGTAGTAGAGGCCTAACCCGTATAAAGATACGTGGATATTAGCCTTCCTACCTAATAGTCTATAAGCACGCTAGGGCCGCTGGCCTCCTTACCTAGTAGTACCTAGTACTAATAGACTAGTAGGTAAGTACTAGTTCTATTACCTCCCTTTATATATACACCCTCCCTGTTACGGATATTATAACCGGGACTATAAGGAATTATCCGTTATAAGGATTTATCCGTTACGCTAAACGGATTAGATTAAGAATAGCCGGTAGAGATAGAAAAGAGAAAGGGGCTAGGCCCTAGATAAGGAAAAGAAGTTTCACTTATAAATAAAACTTTAGTGTAATAGGTAGTAAACCTAACCCCTCTACTACCTCCCTAGTAGTAGGCCTACTAGGGGGGGGAGGGAAGGAGCTGTAAATAGTTAAGAGAACCGTAATTATTAGGTAGAGTTTTTATCCTTATAGTAGGGTTTCTCCCCGAATAATATATACGTAATATATACTCCTAAATAGCCTACCCTTATTAGCTTTTTAGCTAGTATAAGAGTATAATTAATTAATTAATATAACCTACTATTATAAATAGCCCTATTTATCTTAGAGATAATTTTAGTTTATTAATTTAAGTATTATTTTTTATAACCTATTAATTATATTATAATAACTTAGTAAGAGTTATCCCTTTATTATATCTTATTTTTATTAGGTCCTTTATATAAATAGACTAATAGAGAATTAATTCTTTAATATCTAACCTTTTTATTATAAACTCCTAAATAATTTAGTAGTATTTCCTTAGAATTAAGTATTATTAACTTTTTAGGGTATTTACTAATTTATATACCTTATTTAAATACTCCTATTACTTAGATTTTATATAGAATTTTAAGGGGTAAATAGCCTAGATAGTTAATAGTTCTTAAGTTAATATTAATTACTAATATTTAAATAGATATATCCTAAGGTTCTTTAAGAATATCTTCTCTCCTTTTCTTAAAATACTTTATTAAGATATTATTAGACTTTTCTATTATACTAACTAAGTAATTTACTCTACTTAAAGCTTCTAGTATAATAATTCCCTAGGACTTAAGAAATCTAGATATTTCCTTATTAAGGAAGTAAGTCCTATTATTAAAATAAATAGTATTAGGAACTAGTACCCTTATAAGATATCTAGTAGTTACTCTTATAATAGTAACTATATTAGTAAAATCTATTACCTCTAGAAATATTACTCTTAAAAAGTAATTTATAATATTTAAGATATATTTTTATTTACTTTTTAAGGTAATAAATAGTCTAATATAATCTATTCTTAATAGCTAGAATAGCTTTATAATCTAGATTAATAATAGTAGTACTATTCTAGCCGTATTTACCTATTTTATATATAGTAGATACCCTTTAATATATTATATAATATCCTTTATTATACTAGGCTAATAAATAATATTATAGATTTTATTTATAATAATTTTTATAAAGAAATATCTACTCCTATTATAAATATCTTATAATAGGGTACTTACCTCTCCCTTTATAATATATATAGTTCTTTAATCTTTAAACTTATATACTAGTTAACTTATATAACTATTAAATATAAATTAGAAAGCCTTCTTTTTAAAAGTACTTATCTCTTATTTATTTAGATTTTTTAGTTTCTTCTATTAAGTATAAAAGTAATATATATTTATATACTAGTTATTATTCTTATAATCTACCTTATATAGCTTAGGATAGTCCTTTAGAAATAAAATAATAAATCCTTAAGGTAGAGTATCTAGTATTTCCCTATTAATTATAACTAGTATTATAGGGATAGATAGCCCTACCTCTATATTAATAATAGTAACTATTATCTACCTAATAGTCTAAATAACTACCTCCTCTCTTTACCTTTAAATTCTCTTTATATAATCCTCCTTACTAAGTTACTTTAGTATATAGGTATAGCTACCCTTTCTAGATTTCTAGAATTATACCTTATTATCTTAATACTTCTCTACTTCCTTTAATAAATTCCTTACTAGATTATCTATCTTATAATTTATATTATTAAAAATTACTTAAGAAAGGCTATTAATAACTATATTCTCCTTCTCTTAAATATACTTAAGTTATATATATAGCTATCTAAGCTTTATAACCTACCTAGTAAAGATATCCTTATAAAACTTAGTATTTATAAAGCCTATTAATAGTTTATAATCTATTTAAATTATTAAGGATTTATTAGCCCTTATTATATAAGAGAATTTCTATCTAAAGTAGATAATAGCTCTTAGCTCTCTTTAATATATATTATAATTCCTTTCTAATTTATTAAAGGTAAATAAATTATATATTATTAACCTTTATTTACTATTCTATAATTACCTTATATAGTAACCTCTACTAAAACCTAATATATTACTAAATATATAAATCTTAAATATTAGATCTTATAAAAATAATACTTTAGTAATAGTATATAATTTCTTTATTACTTAAAATAAGAGCTCTTCTAACTCCCTTTATATTTATTTAATATTACTTATTAGCCTTAAAAGAGGCTTTACTATCTTAGTATATCCCTAGAAATCTATAAACTTTATTAACCTCTTAAGGTCTTAGCTAGTTCTTTATCTTCTTAGTAGTTACTAGCTTAATTTATATATATCTACTAATTTTATATATCTTACCTAAGGCCTTAACCTTAATTATTCTTAATAGAAGTTTAGAAAATAAAAGCTTTAGTTAAGATTATAATATTCTTAGGAAGAAGTAATCTTAGAGAAATCTAAATTATCTCTCTTATAAGTTATAGGTATTAAAGATATTATTAATATAGAATACTACCTTTAATTACTTATATAGCCTATTACTTTATAATAGTAATAGCTCTAGATTAGGTAATAGGATAGGCTTAAGGGTAATATTTATTAATTTTATAAATATAAATAATAAAGTTCTTATCTCTTAAGGTATCCTTATTAGCTATAACTAGCTAATCTCTAGGATATTAAATACTAGAAAATATCTATCTTCTAAATATATAGATATTACCTAATATTTATACTTAATATCTACTTAAAAGAATATAGTATACGTAGGTAGTCCTAATAAATTATAAACTTTTACTACTAGCTTTATATAAGATCCCGCTAGATCCTTATATATAAAATAATAATTAAATATTAGGCGTAGTTTAACCTTTCCCTCCTTATTAACTAGGATAGCTCTAGTATTCTATTAAGATACCCTTTTATTTATTATTATATACCTCTTATAATAACCTACTTTTATACCTTATTCTACTATCTTTTATAGTTACTATTCTTTATTATTTATAAAATATTTTTAGAGAGCCTTATATAGCTTTAATCTATTATAGGGTATAATCTTATATATTATAAGATTAATTACTAGGATCTCTTTAACCTCTTTAACTCTAATATCCCTATATATCTAGATTAGTTATAATAGCTATAACTTAGTATTATTACTAGGGATTACTTCCTTAAGTATAATTCCTTTATTTCTCGCCTATTTTAGGAGTAACTTAAAACTTTCCAAATAATTAATAGGTTAATAGATTACCTATTAACTTATAAAGAACTTTAAATTCCCCTTATTATTATATAAAACTATATTATTATAAGTTATAAGGGTAACTCTATACCTTTTTATATACTTATCCTTATCTTAATAGAGTAAATATATATACTCTATATCCTAGGAGATATATTTATATTTTAATATTTCTTAAAATACTATCCGCGTTTTAATATTTATATAATAGACTTAAAAGTTATTACTTACTCTACGTTTATTTATATACTTATTAAAGTATTCCTTCTAAGGCTTTAGTATTTAAGGGGAGGTATAAGTAGATCTACTTCCTTCTTTATTCCTTAGAGTTTTAATATTATTCTAGAGATATTCTAGTTTCCTAATTTTTTAACTCTATTATTAGATTTTAATTTAAAATCTTTATTACTACTCTTATTACTAGACTCCTTTAAAAGACTCTCTAAGTTATTATTAGAAGTATATAAATTAATAATCTTATTACCTTTAATAATATCTTCTACTATTAGCTTTAAAGGCTAATACTTTTCTAGGGTAATTTCTATTACTATTAAGATAGTCTTAATTTTAATAGAATAAATCCTTTTTACTATCTTATACTTCTTTATATTACCTAGATCTAACTTACCCTTTATAATACTTATCTTAGTATCTACTAACTAGAGCTAAGGGAGCTTAAGTAAAATAGTAATACTAGGATTATTTATAAGGGAGATAAATACCTATTACTCCCTTTTAATTCTAGTTATATTAAGCTAGAAAAGTATTTAATATCTAAGTTTACTATCTTTACTATTTATTATTAATATAATAACCCTTTTACTTCTAAACTCTAAGATAGAATAGATAGGTAAATTTATAACTAATATTAATAATAGGTTTATAATAATTATATTAGATCTTTAATCTACCTTAATATATTACATAGGAATAAGTATTCTTTTTCTACCTATTTTTTAAATAACTATATTTATAACTTATACTATTATCTCTTTATATATAATTTTATAGAACTATTATTATAGAGTCTTTAATAACGCGTAGTATAAACCTATACTTCTATTCCCTAGAAGTATAAACCTACTCTTCTTATTAATATATTATATTATAAATATTTTTATTACCCTAATATTAATATCTAGGTCTTTAATTATTTTCTTCTTCCCCTTTTTCTTAAGGGCCTAACTAAGTCTTTATAATTCTTTTCTAAAGAATAGCGAGATTTATAATATATAAATTATTAATAATATTATTATTATATTTACTAATATCTAATTAATATCTAGTTAAGATTTTCTAATTAATTTATAAACTATTAATAATTCTTTCTTAACTCTTATTTTTCTAATAGGAGTTCTTTTTCTCTAAGTTTTCCCTTTAATTACTAGTAGTAGTAACCCTTCCTCTTTAAGCTTATTATTCTTCCTTCTCTTTATACTTAAATAGGTATTATATACTCTAAGAGTATTATTATAAAATTACTAAGTATTAGGGTATTTAAATTTATTAAGTAACCTATTAGCTTAATATCTTTAAATACTAAATTATAATAGGGTATTTAAGAATTCCCCTCTTCTTCTAATTCTTTAATCTTTAGGTCTAGAACTTCTAGTAATTTTCCTAATAAGATAAGGTATAAAATAATATTATTTTATAATAATAGTATCTACCTTATAACTTTCTAATAAGACCTATTATTAATATTATAGCTTTATTATATATTTTATTATATAAGATATTAGGTAGGGAGATAGAATAGATTAGCTTATACCTCCTTTATTTCCTTATAAGCTTTTTACTTTACCTAATAGTCCTCTAATTCCTTTCTAATCTAGTACTATTCCTCCTTTAATAGAGGGGGATTTATATACTCTAGACTAGTATATTTAAGTTTATTATATTTTAGATATAGCTTTTTACTATTATACTTCTAAGGTTCTTATAACTTTAAGCTATTTACTTATAAGTTTATTAATATCTTTTAGTTATATAATTTATTAGGAATAAACTTTAGGTAGATATCCCTTATTTATATTAGCCTACTACCTTATAGAAAATTAGTTCTTAGCCTTATAAGTAGCCTTTAGTTTCTATCCTATTATCTAGGGTTTTTATATAAATCTTATAAGCTATATCTATTCCTAGTCTTATAGTTTTATAAGGGTTACTACCCTAATAATAACTAGGGATTAAACTAAGAATTTAGTATAAGGCTATTTCTAGTACTTACTACTAGTAGTACTACTATCTACTTTAAAGGGGCTACTACTAGCTATAAGTTATTATATACTTTAAGAGGAACTCTAGTTATATTATAATTACCTTTATCTTATCTAAAGTATATATTTAAGTTTACTATTAATTAGCCTAGGCGGTTATTATTCTAGGGGTAAAATATTATATCTTATAATATTCTATTTTAGTCCTAATATTAAGGCCTAGTTATTATAGATATAAATACTTAGATTATTACTATTATTTACTACTACTATTATATAAAATACTTTAAATTCCTCTAGCTCCTATTACTAATAGTTCTTTACTATAAAATCCTTAAGTATAAATAGGATTTCTATATATACCTAAGCTTTCTTAAATACTTTATATAGTAATCTATTTATTTCTAACTTATATTCTAATATTCTAAGTTATAAATTTTAGTTTATAAGGCTAGAGATCTATTTATAAATTATATTAGTAAGCTAATACTTTTCTAGTATACTTAATATATTAGAGGCTATCTCTTCTACTTAATCTCTACCTCCTATTATCTTTAGGAGTTATTCTATATACTTAAAATAAGCCTCTAGGCCCTTATTATAAGTTTAATAAAGTACCTTAATTTAGTCTATTATATTAATATTAACCCTAATATTTTAAGCCTCTCTAGGAAATTCTTCTTTAAGTAAGGTAATAACAGTCTCTTTATCTTTTTTATTCTTATAATTAATTCCTTCTTTACTAAGAATCTTAGCTACCTTTAGTATATAAGCTAACTAGTTAATAGCTTTCCCTTAAAGCCTTATATAAAACCTCTTAAGCTATATAAGGATATTAAGGTCTCTAGAGAGCTCCTCTTCTAATATATAAAGCTACCTAATTATACTACTTATACTATTAAATAGTATCCTTATTCCTAATAGTATTATTATTTTAGCTAATATAGGTATTACTACCTCTAACCCTAATAATAATAATACTAGGCTAGCTATTTAAAATTCTAGTAACTCTTTAAGAGTTATAACTTTTTATTTCTCCAGTTAGAGAAAGTACTTCTAAGTGCTTTAAAAACTAATTAATAGACTTTATTATTAATATTAAAAACTATTTTCCTAAACTTATAATAAGTATATAAAATAATATAGGGATATATTTAATTATATAATCCCTTAATAATTACTATTAATAGAGTATTATCTTTAAATACTTCTTTAATAGGGGTAAAAGATTATAATTACTAGAAAAGGGGATTAGTTAATTAATACTAGATATACTATTCTAAAAGTAAACTTATATACCTAGAAATAATAATAATTAATATTAATTAGACTCTAAATTTATATATATATACTACTATAAATAATCTAAATAAATGTAATAGGTAATACTACTAGCCAAGACCTTATTATATAACTATGACGGGGACGCCAAGTAATTTCCTCCTCATCACATGCCAATCGCATTGAAACTGCACACGCTAAAAAATCCGGCGATAGACCCTAGCGACGAAGACTTGGACATCCATTGACAATATTCCCTGATAAGCTCCACATCCTGCTTTTACGCCGAAGCGGTACCTTTTTATGAGTAGTGCTAGCATTTTGTCTTCGCTGAAGTTAGGCTTAATCTTGCAGTGCGTACGATCATGGCGCAATTAGTGGGTTCCTACATTTACACTGGCCACTGGATCAACTGGTCGCACGGCCTTGTACTCGGGTCAACTATTACTCTATCAGATCGCGACGGCGGTCTACTCACAGCTTTCCTCAGTATGTTTGTGACGATAGCAGGCGCTGCGTCCTGGAGGATAACTAGCTATGTACTCCACCAATCTCGATGCAGCCAGAACTCCGAAGATGGTCTGCATCACCAGCAGCAAATCACCTTCCGCAATGATAGCACTGCTGGAGGAGCGGTATGGCAGATGACTCAATTGATGTGGTATTGGCGAAAGGACGCTCTGAGACCGTTTCTACGGACCTTTCCTTTCGTCCTCATGGCACTTGCCAACATGGCACTCTTCGGCCTTGCGGGCATATTCTCTTCCGAAGTGACGAAGGCAGCAGACGATGGGAGGCTTCTCAGGTCGCCAAGCTGTGGACTTTTGAGTCTTAATAGCAGTCTTATATACGGAGGTAGCAACCGCAAGGAGCTTTTGACCACTTATTCTGCTTTGAATTTAAACGACACTCTCGCGGCTAGCACGTATGCTCGAGCGTGCTATGGCAATACGCAGAATGGCTTAGGATGCAACCAATACGTCCAACAGCAAATTCCATATACCGTCAAACAAAATGCGTCGTGCCCCTTCAGCGACGATCTCTGTTTCTATGGAGAATCCTCTGCGTTCGCAATGGATAGCGGCCTACTCGATTCCAACGACATGCTTGGGATTAACGCGCCTGACGCTGAGCGAGTACAAACGCGAAAGGTTACTACATGCTCGCCAATCCACACTAAAGGATACACAAATGTAGTCAATGTCACGGACAGTAGTCTGATTGCTTTCGGCGATGCTATTGAACAGTTTTCCTTTGGAGAAATTGCCGGTCTTCAGAACTATACATACTCATACAACGAACATTCCCGGGTGGATGACTATGGCTACCTCCTCACGTACGCTTTCTCCTCCACCTCGCCCAGGCACACTAGACTACCCGGACTGACCACAGAAAAGATCCTTGATTGCATTTGCCGGCGGCTCAAATAGCTGGATCCCTATCCCTGCCCTCAACCGCACCGACGCCGACGTTTCCATCTTCTTCCTCGCAGCAAACAGCGTGCAGTACGCCGGTCAGCCTCCCCTCTCTCCACCTTCCCCTCCCAGATCCCAATGCAAAACCCCAAGCTAACCCCGTCAAGCCCCCGTCCTCGACCCCTTTTTCTCCGCCACCAATCCCATCTCCCTCCTCGTCTCCGACCCCTCCACAAACATCACCTACTACCAAGCCACCCATTACGTCAATGCCCTCGCCTGCACTGACCAATACCAATACTGCAACCCAACCACCCACCTCTGCACCCCGCTAACAGCCTCCTACCCACTTACCCTCTCCCTCTCTACCCTCTCCCTCAACCCCGCTCAGAGCAATACCACCGCCCGCTTGAACCACGCCATCTCCAGTCTATCCATGGAATTCAGCGTGCACTCCCGCGGCGCCGCCGCTCTCCGAGCCTCGGAAACGGTCTCCGGTAGCGACTTTGCGCAGATCGCCCTACCGCCGGATCAGTGGCAGCTAGAGGTGGGCGGGTGGTTTGCGGTGGCGATGGCGAAGCTGCAGCAGCAAGTTGTGGGGTATGCTGCTGGACCCGCGCATGTGCCCCAAGGAACGATATTGAGTGGACCTGGGAATGCGGAGGAGGAGAAGATGTGTCGAGGCCAGATTGTGAGGAGCCCAGGTGGGACGATTTCGTTTTCGGTATTGGGGTTGGGTGTCGTTTTGAGTGTGGGCGCAGTGCTGATTTTCTTGGGACTGGTGATGGATGTGGTGGTTGGGTTTGCGAGGAGGAGATTGAATTGGGGGGAGTATAAGGCTGTGCAGTGGCAGGTGGACGAGAAGTTGCAGATCCAGAGATTGGCGTATGAGGGGCGGGGGTTGGGTTGTTGGAAAGGGGGGAATAGCGCTGTGCCTGTCACGAGGAGGGATGATAAGTTTGGAATGCTGGTTGGGGTGGATGGAAGGCATCCTAGCTTGAGGAAAGGTTTTGGGCGGCATCAAGAGGGCGAGGGGTATGGGAAGGGGAGCGAAAGCATAGCACTGGAATCTAAGGCTCTGATGGGTAAAACGCCGGAGGACGAGGCATCGGTAACTGGTTAGGGAGTTAAGTTGGTCCCCTCGCCTCCAGCGGAGCCAGAGACGGCCTCGCTGTCGTCAGGTGTTGCCTTTCTATGGCACCGGGCGTTGGAGACCGGCCGTTCTCAAGATTGGCGAATATGGGAATCATGCGCCTGCGTCCATGGATGGATCTTGGAATTTTGGACCTACATGTGCGTCACCTCCAAAAGATTGAGTTAGTCAAAGACAGACCGTTATAATAGAATTCTGGCTGTTCGGTGACTAGTTCTGACTTCGCCCCTGAGGTGTGGATATCTTTCAGAATGTGCCGCAGAGGATTTGAAGCATCCATTATACGCTACGTTTCTGGGTCATATCTACGTGCCTGCGTTTTTTGAGAGGATGTTAGAGCTCTCAGCAATCACCAAGCCTTCACCTCCACTTCCCTAAACAAGGCACCATCATCACAGACATGGCATCGCAAGGCCAAGCAATAAGCTCCGAGCATCAGGCGTTCCAGGTAGTTGAGGCTTCCCGCCCCCCTTAGAAGTCCTGAAGCTAAACCTATTTTATAACTTATTAAAAAGCTTATTATATATATTATATGAATTTTAAAATTATATAAACCTAGACTTATAATCTCTAAGATTAAATAATAAATATAACTTATATATATAGTATTAGATATAATATAATAGTATTAGTACTTAATAGATAATATAATAGCTATCTAAGAATAAAGATTTAAAAGGAAAATCTTTTTTAGTATCTATTAAAACTATAATTCTTAATTACTAAGATTTATCTAAGTTAATCTCTAATAAAGCTTCTATTATATGCCTTCTAACTAATTCTATATAATATTAATTAAGATATAGCTTAAAGGATTATTATTTCTATAGTAAGCGGCGCGGATATATTACCTAAAACTAGCTGCGTGTATCTATCTTTAGGATGCTACCGGGAAATAGCTTAATCTATAGGATCGACTAATGAAATTAGTTGTTCTAATCTCGAGAGTTGAAACAAGGTGAACAGGATTTTCAGACTGTTTCATGTTGTCTTACATCGCATCCTTGTACGCGTAAACCTATCTCCTTCAGCGTACACCTTCCGTCATGTGCCTAATTCGCCCTTACGGACAGATTCCGGAAATGATGAAATCCTTCGATTGCCTCGTGGGACCACGCATACTTATCATTCCTTGTTAGTTCTATCACAGTGCGCAACTAATGACGTTAAGCGTCGAAGTGTGACAGGTTGCTTACCCTGACACAGGAAAATTTGAGCCGGCTGCTTCCTTTCCTCGGGACTAAGCAGTCACCCTGGTCTCTACTCGCTTTCGTTATCTTTGGGCTTCCAGTCGACTTTGAGGAGGCTTTTATGCACAATGTCCGATCCATGCTCAACATGAACCAAACCAACGGCTAAGGGGTAGAATCCAGGGAAAAGAAACAGCAGATGTATATACTCGCAACCAATGGAGCTATTTTGAGGTGCGGACAGTGATATTTCCAGCCTATGACGCTCTGTACTGGATTATTGGTAGCAGGTACAAGAATATCATCCAAGCATTCCATATCTTAAACGTGACCTTGTCGTCCGCCACCTCCCGTCTTACTAACATCCTCACGACGATCAAAAGGGCAATGGCTAGGAAGGCCATCGAAACACCGACATGTGTGTGCCAATACCAGGGACAAAACAAACCCCAGAGTACCATTGGCAATGCGGTTATCCACCTGCTCCATCCATCTCCAACAACAAGCGGTAGTGTCCTTCGTCCACAAACGCGATCTCCAGCTTGATCGTAAAGATCTTGAATTTGGACTGTCGAGAACACAACCCCACCGATAATCAGGAACCACTTGCCTAGCAACACCCTGTTGGGCAGTGGAGTCCCCATGGCAAGCTCCATGGCTCCTGAGGTGTAGCAGACGAAGCCACACGCATTGATAAGATTTCGTGTCACACAACCCCTCGCTCCGTTGCGGTCGTTATACCAATATCCCAACGCTATCAAGCTCAGGCACTGCTTCCAGCCGCCAAACCTCACGCTCCACAGAACAGCTACCGGATATAACATGAACATCACCATCCGTGCTCGCTGGGCTGTCATCCTGTTGGACGGCAGCGGCCGCCAGGGTTTGTTCAAGCGATCTTCTTCAATGGCATCGACCTGCCGCTGGTTGTCAATTGCAAAAGGCAGCAGGTTGATCCAAGTCCAGGACGTAGTGATGAGAACCACCCGAAAGACTGCTGCCGTGGGTGTCGTATCAATTCCGAAGATAGGGGCGTGGAAGGCGGTCAGGATTCCGAAAGTCGATGTAGGGACAATAATGGTCTTGAGATCGCTGGCTGTAAAAAGCCAGAGTGTTTTGGAATGATAGATCCATGTTTTGGTACCTTTCCTGGCCAATCCAGAAGTTTGGGAGGAATATTTATCTCGCGCAAAGGTCTCTTGCATGTTCTTTGTATTGTTTTCGATCAGTCTCATAAGTCCTTGATAATCATTGGCCAGACGCATAGTGCCTTGTAGTCACAGGGTTCGAAAGCGTTCTGACCGTTCCCGTTGTAATGTCTTCGCAGGTCCGAGATGTATCACCAAAAGAATGAGCGGAAGGCTTAAACTGGAACGTCCAATGTATGAATTACGGAGAAGACATTTGTCAACGACAAAGAAAACGATCGTGGCATACTTGAGCTGATGATGCTGACACCTATGAGGTGCATTATTTTTACGTTCAACCGCACAATCTCCACCTACACGTACATCGCTGACGACTTTACAGGCATACAATTCCTTCGAGTCGTACACCGCTGATCCATCTTCAGGCTTGCAGATCCTTCGAACCAACAAGAAGTCCTACGAGGCAAGGTTCTTCGATCGCTGATAGCCTATCAATATTCGTTTTGCAGTCTGGGGGGATGTATTTATACCTGACTGCGCCTCTGGACGTTGGATTAATCCTCATCCATTCCTTCAATCAATGTTTCAGCTAAAGTATCGCTTTGATCTCCGTTTTCGAGCCTCTATCCACCTGCTGCCACCTGCTCATGTATCCACTATCTTCAGGCTACTACTGATTCCTTCGATCCTCGAGACGACATTGCTAGCGTCGGCAGACAACCTCGATCTGGTTAAGGGAATTCAAACATACATTAATCGGGCCATTCCAACATCATTACAGGTATCTGTCGGTATATCATTGCTTAGCAATGAATCACATAACGCTATCAGACTAATTCGCATGGCAGTGCAAGCTCTCATTGTGAGGTCTACTTCTTTGAATCTGAACTTTGGTTATTAGCAGACAGTCCAGAAGACTCATAGGCGTTCTCTGACCCTACAAGAGCCTCTGACCCTTTAAGGCTGGAGCAATGTTGCTATCATGGAAGCTATACACAGTAGCTGCCGCTGGGGTCTTGTCCCATAACATCATCTTTATTCATGGAGAGTGGCACATGCAAGCGCCACTAATCGTACGAGTATACATCGCACTCGCCATCCTCACGTTCGTATTCGAAGCAGCGAGCAGCGACGATGGTTATCTTCGCATTTTCGGAAAGGCTCTCCTGATAATATCAACCTATGCCACAAGCCTATTCACGAGCATGACAATCTACCGAATCTTCTTCCACCGTCTTCGTCACTTCCCTGGACCCTTCTGGGCAAAGATGTCCAAATTTTGGCACGTAGGCAAATGCATAGGCTCACAGAATCATTTGGTTCTGGATGCATTGCACAAAAAGTACGGCGACTTTGTACGAACGGGTAAGTGGTCTATCATCCAGAATGAATATACCCCTTCCGCTACCGCATCCGACTTGATCTAAGACGAATATTCAGGGCCGAACGAGCTCACAATATTTGACCCCGAAGTCTTCACTGCGATAGACGGCCCGGGAAGTCATTGCAAAAAGGCAGTCTGGTACGACTTCCTCCTGCCTGAGGTCGCCGTAAACACAACCCGCGACAAAGCCATCCATGATCACCGTCGCAGGATCTGGGACCATGGCTTCACGACCAAAGGTCCATCCATCCTACCTTCCCAGCGTATGACTGAACTAAGCTGACACTCTTACCCAGCCCTCCTGGACTACCAAGATCGCATCCAGTCCCACACCATCCGCCTCGAAGCACACATAGCGAAATGCGCCTTATCCGGCGAAAGCGTTGACGCCACATCCTGGTTCTACTGGTTCAGTTTCGATGTGATGGGCGAATTCGCGTTCGCAAGATCGTTTGGCATGCTACAGGATGAAAAATGGCACCATGCGGTGATCATGCTGCGGAAAGCTATGAGTTTGTTGGGACCGCTGAGTCCGGTGCCCTGGCTGGCGCAGATTGGATTCAGCCTTGGTCCCCACTGCTGGTTGGTGAAAGATTGGTACACGATGGTGGGGTGGTGTAAGCGGCGCATGACCGAGCGTATTGAGGTACGTTCTGCCGACGTCTGTAGGTGTGTTGATAATCTTGGACATATGCTGATGCAAACACGAATAAACACAGATGGAGCCCGAGAACATCGACGTCTCATCCCATCTCATCGCCGCCTCGAAGGAAACCGCCACTATAGAGGCCGACCGGCCCTGGCTGAACGGTGACGCCATTGCGATAATCATAGCCGGCAGGTTCGTCCATCTTCTTTGCCTCCTAACCCACCCAAGGTACCAACAGAACTAACGTCCCCAAGCGACACCGTCGCCCCGACCCTCATTTTCCTCTTCTATCAACTCGCTCTTCACCCTTCCATAGCCGAGTCCCTCTACGCCGCCCTTTCCACTATCGACACAACCTCCCACCGCGCCCTCGCCGCCCTCACCCCTCTCAACGCCATCATCAACGAAACACTCCGCCTCCACCCGCCTGTCCCCACCGGCGGCTATCGCGAGACGCCACCCTCCGGCATCCACGTAGCTAATCGCTACATCCCCGGCTCCACCACCATCGTAGCGCCGAGGTATTCTATCGCGCGACTGGAGAGATGTTTCGAAGACGCACATTCGTTCAAGCCGGAGCGATGGGATGGGAGGCCGGAGATGGTGAAGGACAAGCGAGCGTATGTGCCGTTCTCGCAGGGGAGGTATTCGTGCGTTGGGAAGCAGCTGGCGTTGATGGAGTTGCGCTTTGTGGTTGCGTTATTGTGGGGAGGTATAAGGTGGAGTTTGCGGGGAGCGAGGATGGGGCAAGGGTGGAAGGGGGGATGAAGGATCAATTTACGGGGGCACCCGGGGGATTGGAATTGTGTTTCAAGCGGAGAGAGGAACGGGAGGAGGGGAAGATGGAGGTGATCTGAACCATGGACGGATGGAGGGCTGTGTTGGGATATGAAGTTAAGATTGGGATACAGAGGGGACCCAGCGCTCTCTATACATCGCGCTAATCGGGCGTATTTGAGCCAAGGTTATACTTGCTGCGATGGCGTTTGGTATGCCTTTTGTGTGCGCCTTTGTATGCTGAGGTATAGCTGTATTGATATCCCGCTCTAGACTTTCTCGCACTTGACTAAAGATTAAGCAACAGCGAAGAATTTCCGACACTGATGTGGTTTCAAGTCTAGAGAGCTGAGTAGCGTATAGAGTCTCAGCAATGTACCTGTAAGGAGATATGAAGAAAGGCGGGTTCCAGGTACAAGATCGAGTGATCCAGAGGGTATGATCTCAGCGGATTCTCATGTCAACGGCGGTAGGCAACTCTTTGCAAGTATAGGGCGCCGTGTTTAGGAAGGAAATCGCAGTGAGGGCGAACAGAAGCCGATGCTTTATGACTTTACCCACAGATACCACTAAAACCACGAGACGATCAATGATAACGGCTCTTAGATGGACATTGTCGAAAGAATTAGCGGGTGCTTTCGTTATCTTGAATCCACAAGCTCAGAGACCTAGGTATCGTATACGTCGTCGTCGAGGCACACGGCCTATGGTGGTATTGCCTTGTTACATGAGTCCTTCTACATGGGTATCTGTGGTGATTCGCATGCAAGCTTGAGCGGACATTGAATCATGACAGCTGCTATGATCTAGGATGATAGCCGTCCTGGGTCTTCTAGTCCCTTCTGCATGAACTGTTCTCATAGTCAGGCTTGCTCTGGTAGAGTGGACTTCTATTGGTTCTGTGGATGCATACCTAAGCTGAGACCACCTAGTCCCTAATCATACTGACCTTTGATGGCCGGATTTCGATTCTCAATTCCTCTCCCATGGCAGGACCGCTACTTCACTCAAAAGATCATGGAGTAGCAATAACTGCGTGCTTCCTCTTCCGCGGTGATTTGTCGTTGATCACAGCCAAGATCTTCTCTTGTTCACGGCGAGCATAGTCATTGATCTTGTGGAATAGGGGTTGGCGCTGGACAAAACGACCGTCGACACTCCATTCCATGATGTTGTGGAGCATGGTACGTATGGCATCGAGGTTCTCGTAATCATAGAGCGGAAGTGTTTTGATGCTGTTCATGTGAAAGACTTGCTTGCACTCAGGTCCCTCGTACCAGTGAACCCAGAACTGCAGCAGCTTGGGCGACATGGTGACAGAAAAGACGAATGACTCATAATCGGGACCATCGACATCGGGTAGATCACCCACTGTTGCTCGGAGCATGCGGTTAGCATGGACAACGGTCGCACCTCCGCGGCGGGCTTGGTTTTCTGCTTCGGCTGCGGAGCCTCTATCGGCCTTTCCTTCCACAATCAAGTGCGGATCATACATCCCAGGGGCAATCCCAAGAAGAGCCTCAATATTTTGCGGCATTGGTGCATCGGTGGGGCCGGGAAACTTGGTTGGCAGAAGACCAAACACGAAATCCGGCTTGGGATTTGCCTGTGCTACACCAGCGATCTTTTGTAAAGCCTTTGCCATTTCCACTTCAAATCTGGGATCGTTATGTATACTGGGAACAAGGGTCCTGAGGAACTCGTTGTCGAGGGTCAGCATGATGCCCTCGTCTACTAGAAAGTCTCTGTATATGGAACCAGTGTTTCTAAGAATCTCCTTCTCTTCGTCCATGAAATCCGTCCTGTCTTTGACCAGCTGATAGCCATTCTTCATGAGCAGAGGAAAGATGGTGTGAAGGAAAGTGGTCTCGTTCATGCGTTCCAATGTGTGGAGATATTTTTTGAACTTCCGCGCAGACTCTGCTTGCATGTGGGACGAGCGCTCTGCTTTGACAATTTCCATGACCTTGTCGACAAATTTAGGGTATTTGTAGAAAGCCTCTGACTCATACACCATTCCATGATTATCCATTGCCCGTCCGATGTTGTAGGCACTATGGCGTTGCTTCAACGCCCCAGCGGCTTTGCTCGGGCTGACATTGGAAGTACTGCGACTATCGGTCGACGTAGTATCAATACTACTCTTTGGAGTGGCCACCTGAACACGCTCGTCTCCACGCACACCCAGATTGTAGTCCATCTCTTGCAGTGGTCTCCGTCTCTTGTATGACAAATGCCTGCTCCCCAGGAATTGAGAAGCTATAGAGTCGGAGAGGCAGCGCCGTTTTCGGGAATGAGGGGTATGGACACCGTGGAAGGATTGCGGTCCTATGGACGTCTGCTTGGGACTTGGAACATGACTGATCCAGTCCAGAATCGATGTAGAGGTGGAAGGGTCGGTGGTGGTGGTCCTGATGGTAGTCTGAGTCGCCTCGGCGGACTCGACACACTGATTGGACTCAATGGATGTAAAAAGGTGTTTGTCACTTCTAGAACGTCGGCTCATATCGAAACGGGCACAATCTCACATCGTTAGAGAAAGGAAGAGACAAGAAGTTTCGAGGTAAAGTAAAGTAAACAAAGGCGGAACTGGTCCGCCTCGAGCTAGTACTATTATGGCTCCACTCGTAGAATACTTTGATACACCCTATATCTTCTTCAATGTCCATTTCCTTGATGTCTGTAAGTTTTAGATTGCGAGATCCCACAGGTTACTGAAGCTTAACCAGGCATGAGGAAGAGAGTATGGCCCTATGTACTGCTCAATCTCAGACGTGGTCCACAAAGCGGAGGGAACAATTCTGCACTCGACAGCTTTTTACAGGCACCTCAACCTGCTACGCCATCCTTGTCCCTCGATTTGCCATGCCACATCCTCCTCCTGTCTTGGATTCTCTCTCAAACTCCGCCAATGGTCTCGACTTCGTCCAGGGCTGGTGGGACGAGAACATAAGTCTCCACTTGGTCAGAGATTCGCACAAACATTACAAGAGCAAGGTCTATAAGTTACTAGTCCAGAATCCGAGCGATATGCTTTTTTTAAGCTAAAGGCAGATAGCCCTAACATAAAGCTCAAATGGAAGGCTATGTAAAAACACCTCGCCGCGACAATCCCGCCGACTCGATCAAACCTGACTATGGTATGCACGATCCACAAAACCTTACGCTACGACCTCCAGACGCCCATAACATAGGATCTTCTTACCCCGAACAAGCATTCCTCCACGTCATCGCACACGTCTATCTTTGATGTCACGAAGCACTCTCCGCACCAGTACCTCGACCCAGCTTCTACATGGAGCCGCACCAATTATTCTTTCACAAAGGCGTCTAACACGAACCTACAATGGTCAACTTTCGCACTCATATGTCGAAAATTACTGGTCAAACCCCCGAATCAGAGAAGATGTGGCAGAAACCAATAAGAAAGATTAGCGTCCATATAAGACTATTATGCTGGATTACATTCTTGATGGATTATATCTATACATATAAGAGACCCGCCCATGTAAGAGCAACCCAAAGCCGATTAGAGGGCCTAAAATTCAAGACAGGAGGATCTCGAGGATTTACCCGGGTTTTCATTGGACCGTGGACCGAGAGTTCAATCGTACATCTCAGCTAGTTACAGACTACATGTGGATGCGGAAATACCTAGAGCACGTGTAAGAGAGCGGGGAATGAAGAAACTAAAGCCTAAGCGTACTTATGGCCTAAGTGTCAATACAATCAAGCCTCGCACCAAGTAAGAACGAGGACTACGAGACGAACTTACAGCATGGTTGAATATCATCAATGATGAACTGCAGGATTTCTACCTCCGAAACAAGCATTCCCCGAAATCGTTCCCTACCCAACACTTCGTTTCCTGTCGACGACCCGCTAGTGAGAGTTGTCGGTTCCGCATCGCGTTCAGCCAGCATGCTGAAAAGGCCAAGATGTTTGCTTAAGTCTTGCCAAAGGCTTAATGCCATCTCTTACTAGGTTAATCGGTCACTGCTCCGTGTTAGAGAGTAAGACAAGCATTTTCGGCTGACGTGCTTAGGAAGACTCATCGCATGTTATTGTTTCCAAGGCTGCGTTCTAAGCTGGCTAAATTATTTCATCAAGGAAGACGCGCCACATGTAACGCTCACCACATGGCGATAAAACCGAGCCCGCGAAGAACGATTGCAAGTATTATGAGTTTCTGGTTTTCATTTGCGCTCAGAACATCCTGTGTATATGTCTCGGTGATATACTAGAACCTTGCAGTCTATCTCCGACATTACAGGATATATTCGTCTATGTTGTACCGAATACTCCTAGGTCTTGGCTGTGCTGCGAATCTTAAGGCATTTTCGCAGCCCACTCCGATTTATCAATCGATGTGATGGCTAGGTGTTGTTTCTAGAGTCTTTATTTGGAGGTGTGACGAAAGCCTCCTCACTGGTATGCTCCTATCCAATGCGAGAGACCCACCAGTCGGCATGGTATTACACCTACTGGCTTCATATACTCTCTCACAACGGAGATATAAACCAAATGTAAGTAGTGCGAGAGACAGACAAACACAGTCAATAAAAGTTATATTGTAACAAAACGACCGATTCCCCCAAGACAAAGACTCCATATCTGCCTAAGATAACGTATGTGGAATAGCGTGGTCTCTAAATCTCAAATAATGGACTTTCTATGCTTACTGTACCGCAGTACTATTGTCGCTTTTCGTAACTAATTATCGTAAGTGCAGGGTTGGTAGCCCGCTACAAGCTGTTGCTATAGACGTTGTTGGCCTCGTGCTTGACCACTAACATATCACACTGACTAGTAGGCTTAGTGAAAAGGTGGCTCCAGGAAGGTGACTATTCGGGTGACTGCCAACACATGCTGATCAGGACCAACATTAGAGGAATAGAGCGATGTTGGTTTATGGATGGTGAGAACTGTAACAGGACTGGCCCAAATGATAACAAACATACGCGAGGCTAATAAGCGGACCAACCACTCGATTATTTCTACGCTATATTGGTTTCATTTTTCCTTCTCAATGTCAGCATCCTCCTAGGACAACGCCGCAGTCCATGCATGACCTCACCCTTGGAACGAACTCATTTTAAAAATATTCAAAGCATTGAGGTAGTCTGCTATGAAACCTCAGAAACCTCAAGCAATGCTTTCTGTGTTTGATTGACTTTTAGATCTTTACCCCCCAGCGCAGAACAACTCCATTCGGGACAGATTGCTGATGATCCTTGGGCAAAGCCGAAAATTTCATCTGTTTTACTTTTCAATATGAACACGCTTTTCTTCCTTCTCATGTGTTGCTTCTCCGCGGTGTTGACGTTGAGTCCTTATCGTGAGTCAACGTTTCGAGACCTCCAGGTGCGATCGAATACCAATAGGATCACTCGAAGCCTTGGCATCAGCCTCGGACCTACCTACATGTGAGTTGAAATATGTTCCTCATAGAACTCCGTGACGCAGCTCATCAATTGACGGCCGGACAAGGGCCTGTTCCGATAAAGGTCATTGGTAGCAGAGAATGGCAAGACTACATTGCAGACGCATTGGCAAAAGAAAGGGCGAGCGTACGACAGTACTCAATCCAGGGCCTTTCCTACGCTTTGCCAGCTACTAAACGACGTCGATGAAGACAAAGATCTGGTCAATGGTACGTCCATGACGGAGAGACTCTCGGTCCGGCGCCCTTAGATACACACAACTTGGAGCAAGCGCAACAAATCTTTACTACCGCACTACGCAGCATTATAGAAGAAGTCTCCAACGTCCTACATCACCCAGTGGAGATTACCACAGTTAGTCGACCTCGCCACTTCAACGATTCCTCTCAAGAGGCCGTCATCATAGCCGCCATGCAGACTGAACCCACAATGAAGCAGCCGTGGCAAGTCATCGATTCCGTGAACGCCGCTCGTTTGGCTTATGGTCTAGACACGTGCGCGGGTTTAGGCTTCAACGAGAACGGGTGCGACATGGAGGAAGAAGTGCATCTGATTGTCTTTATGGAGTACAACCCAGACTATCTTGAGCTGACTGTCGCCGAGGTAACAGAAGATACCTGCGGTATTGAAGGGCACAGATGGCTCCAAGCGTTGGGTTCAGCAGCGCTGGATCACAAGCCTTACAGAGAGACGCATTTTCGAGAGGTGCGCGACGCGCTCCAAGCTTTTATGGTAGAAGCACACCTCACCCCAGATCATCCTCACAAGTGGAACGCTATCAGAGCGATCGTTATCAGTGGCGAGGCACCAGAATCTGCGTTTGGAGATCTCTTACGTTGGATCCCTACCGTTCTGGGTGAACACCAAGATAAGATCCGAAGCTCGATTGACCCATGGTATGTAGGTGCTGTGGGAGCAGCGCAGCGTGGGCGCTATCAAATGTTGACGCCTTCATTTTTGGACGACATGCCGCTTGGCAACAGAGTCCTGCACGACGAACTATGATCCAAGGGCGCCGAATGATGCGCCGAACGATGGACACTCTACTCCGGTATCTCAACGGTATCCCGATACAAAGCACCCAGACCAGAATTTTCGTGGCAACCCTTTCGTCGTTCACTTGCTGAGAACCCTCTCTCGGCTGCACCTCCGTTAAAACAGCTATCCCGCATGTGCGCCTCAAAAATCTATCCCGGAATTTTGGTCAATTGTGCCCTTGACTCCTTGCTCGATCGTGTAGTTATATGAAATTGGGCGGATTGATCATCATGGGTTCGCTCTCAAAGATGCTAGTGATCATTGGGGCATGACCAAGCTTTTAGATTCTGCCGAGAGCTGACCACAATGATCTTATCAGTAAGTTCGATAGCCGACGTCCGAAGAGCTTCAGTCTGTTATATCAACGACATTACAATCCCGATACAGAATGGTGGCTGGTAAATATTGAATAGTATCGTGCTACTGACGAGTACTGTACGCTATCCCAGCGAATGATACTGTATCGAGTGGCATGACAAATTATTGCTAAAGACTGCAGCTCACATCATCAATCCTGGAGCTTCAGAACTTCCCGCACGCAATGTGAGCGTGCCAAATATCAAGCCTCAAATGATGCATGAAGAAAGGTATCTCGAACGACTATCCCGACCTGCTTTCATACCAATCAACTTCCGAAAGAGACCGCGTTGTATTAGGCTCGAATCCGCCATAGCGTCACCCTATTCACACATTCGTCCTATTCAGGATCTGTGGACACTTAATATCTATGCCTTTCGAGACGGAGAGTCTTCAGAGGTGAAGGCTAGAATATCTCACAACCTGTCACCATATCTCAAGTAATCCAAGAACCTACGGGCTGGGAGGCTTGAAGCAACGGAAGCTCGCTGTGATCATCCAACTACCTTATGTCCCCTCATGTCCGGCGAGACCCTGCGCACGGAAAGCTTCTCAAATGCCAAACATTGGGTCGAAAGTACATGATCACATTTTTGATGATCAGTAATACATTGCAAGTATGACTATATAGCAAGCGCGGAGCCACAATCTGGAAAGAGAGCATACTAATACACAATTCGGAAACGATCACATCAATCCAAAAACCATCAACGATCAAAGAAACCCGCCATCCATCCCAGCCGGATCACCATTGAATATTCGCACCTCTCAATTGGTCTTCCACAAATTCACACACTGCGCGCTAGGGCTAACGCCATGGCAGCCAGCCGATCTGTCCTGAGGGTGTATAGCCTTCTTGGTAAAAACCTGACAGAAATACGGTTTCTTGCCCGCATCCATGACGGTGGCGCCATTGAGGCCCTGGGGCCCAGCGTTGACGGAGTCTTGGGAGGCGCTGAAGTCGAGCTGCTCATAGTCGTACAGGTCGCGCGATAGGCTGTAGGAGCGGAAGCCGGAGGGCCAGGTCTGGTTCTGGCCGTAGTATTTGCCTTTCCAGGTGTTGCTGGCGTGGGAGCATCGGACGTCGGAGTAGGCGGTGATTGTTTCGTCGGAGGAGATGGGGTTGCGACGATCGATGCTGGAGTCGTTGGGGGTGGTGATGGGGTTGGCGAGGACGGAGGTGAGGAGGGAGAGGAGAAGAAGGTATTTCATGTTTGGATGTTGTGACTGTTTGTGATGATACTGAGGTAGAGAAATGTTGATGTTGTTCTGATTTCTGGTTTCAACATTTACGTAGAGGAATGGAGGGTTATGTATACCATCCTCGTGGAATAATTTATTGATATCTCTTTACGGCTAGCGCTGGACATTATGGGTCCAAAATTGTCATGATCTTTTGTCGTCTGGTTGTGACTTTTAAGACCAACAAGACAGGAAATCAACACACAAAGGAGGAAGAAGAATCTACTGAATCAACCTCACCAGGTGACGAGATGCCACAATATTCTAGAACTCGCGAATGCAATGTAAGACATGACAAAGAGACTTTTCTAGGCAGTAATCGACTTGTATCCATTCCCAAGAATGGATCCACAATAGAGACAAAGGCAGATGGCTATTGAAACCTCAATATAGCTAGTACAACAGTCTATCACATGCCATCCACTCCTCAATTTATCCTGACTATAGCGAAGGCGGTCTAAATCAATCTATATTCATGTTCTCACGTCCATTCACCTACTATACATCTAAGCGGATAGTCCATACACATGTATCACTCCGAAGTAGAAGTAGATGTGTTCGCCAGTCTGGCAACAGCAACTCGATCGAAAGAGAGCAATAGCGTTCATAGCTCTATCATTGTTTTTCGAGGGTAATTGCAAGTATCATATTGTTTTTCCCAAGTACGTTGTTGAATAAAGTAAGGAATAAGGGGGGAAGCGTAAAATCACCTCTAACACTTGGAACGCCAAGCAACGGCTCGTCAGCCAATCAGATGAGCTCAACTGTTGCTGACCTTGGATTTGCTCTAATCGGCGATTGAGGTACATACCATACAAATTGAGCATACTGTTGGAGAGTCAAGCAGTACGCAGCATGTTCCTTATCTCCAATCCTACCAAGGTCAGCTCAGCTTACCTTACGCGCAGAGCTCATGCGGCATAAACGAGGCTGTGATAACGTACTTTAGTAGAACTACTCCGTACCTATGGAATGCACACCAGGGCCCGACGATTCCTCCCAGTCCACATCCGCCCACGATGTGATTTCGCCAGCTGCCTTGACTGGATGATACCGATGGCATCACTGATACCTATACGATCGATACGGAGCGCTGCCGAATGGAGATTGTTCGGCCGAAGGTGCATCGTGTTGTCTCATCAGGCTGAATTCAATTGAGGAAGGTACTCACATCGTCCCTGCATGATACAAAGCAGTCGTGCGCCCACGGCCTCCGTCTGGGCTCGTGGGCGTAAATTCTTCCACAATCGCACCACCATCCTCTACCAGCAAGTCGAACAATCAGACATGGCGCAAGACCACGCGACCTTGCCAGTGCAGTATGAAAGCCCCTTCCAAAGCCTGCCCAAATTGCATCACCCCGTTGCAATCTTCGGAAAACAGCCTGGCTGACTTGTGTAATTGGGCAGAATGCACGCCGAATTCGACCATGCTAAAGCGAAGGACGTTGGAGGCGGCGTCCTCACAAGTGATGAGATGTCGGCGCCCAGCTTCGATCGCTCCTCGCAAGACTTCGAGGAGATGATCCATGAAGATGGCAGCGAATACCCCACAACAGAAGAGATAGCTACACTACGACACGTGCCATTCACGCTACCAGTGCGCACCTGGCTGGTTTGCGTCATAGAGCTCTGCGAGCGATTCTGCTACTTCGGGGTCAGCGGCATCTTTAACAACTACATCTCAAATCCATACGGAAGCGGCGCTCCATATACTGGTGACAAGTTGCCAGGCGCAATTGGCAGGGGCTCCGCCTTCGCTTCGGGGCTGCAGAACTTTTGGCAATTCTGGTGCTACGGTGGGTTGAACTACGATCGCCTTCCTATCAGCTGTTGATGAAATCCTACAGTTACACCCATCATCGGAGCGATCGTGGCGGATCAATATCTTGGCAGATATAAAACCATCGTTGTCTTCTCGGGTGTCTACATCTGCGGTCTCGTCATCCTCCTCTTCACCTCTTTGCCAAGCTCGATCGAAAATGGAGCGGCTCTCGGCGGACTCGCGGCTGCCATGACGGTCATCGGTCTCGGTACCGGTGGCATCAAGTCCAACGTCTCTCCTCTCGTCGCGGAGCAAATGACAGAGACGAGGATGAAGATCAAGACTACAAAAGGCGGCGAGCGCGTCATACAGGATCCCAATATTACCTTTCAACGTATATATATGATATTCTACGTCTGTATCAATATCGGGTCTCTGAGCTTGGTTGCGACGGTGTTCATGGAGAAGTATACCGGCTATTGGACCGTGAATTTATTGGGTCTCTTGGTGTTCCTTATCGGCTTCGGCATCTTGCTGCTCGGAAAAAAGCAATACGTTACCCGGCCTCCTCAAGGCTCCGTCCTCCCGCATGCGTTCAAAGCCATGTGGATCGGTCTGCTCAATGGAAGGACGATGGAGGCGGCGAGGCCATCATATCAGGCCGCGCATGGTCAGAAATACAGCACGCCGTGGAACGAGACGTTTGTGGACGAGCTGAGCCGCGCACTCGCGGCTTGCAGAGTGTTTCTCTTTTACCCCATCTACTGGGTCATGTAAGTCTATCATTCACTCATGATCGTCGGGATTTTGGCTGATGTGGACGCAATTTTCAGTTACAATCAGCTCAGCTCGAACTTTGTAGGCCAAGCAGGCAGCATGCAACTGCACGGCATGCCCAATGACCAAATGCAAAACATCGACCCCATCGTCATTATCGTCTTCATCCCCATCCTCGACAAGTTCGTCTACCCCTTCCTTCGTCGGATGGGCTTCCCCATGTACCCCGTGACCCGTATCACAGTCGGCTTTACCCTGGCCGCGCTGTCGATGGCTTTCGCCGCCATCCTCCAGCATGAGATTTACATTCGGCCGCCCGGTTACACCATGCCAGGTGACAACGGTCCCAATGATATCCACGTCGCCATACAGACACCGGGGTATGTGTTGATCGGACTCAGCGAAATCTTCGCCTCCGTCACTGGCCTGGAGTATGCATTCACCAAGGCGCCTGCGAGCATGAAGAGTTTCATGTACGTTTTGAGCATTCACTCTGCATGGGTTCTGTCCTAGATAGATACACTAACCTGCACCCTAGCATGTCAATGTTCCTCTTCACCACCGCCTTCGGATCCATCCTAGGCATAGGTGTTTCGGCCGTTGCGGCCGATCCCAAATACGTCTGGTTCTATACCGGACTCTGTGTTGCATGTGTCATCGCTACCATACTTTTCTGGTCAGTAAATAAATACCATCAGAACTCCTCAGACTCACATTCGCTTTGTGGGTAAATGTGCTAATTTATTGATCAAATAGGATCCTGTATTCGCCTCTGAATAAGAAAGAGTTGGAGATGAATGCGTTGGAGGACCGGTTCGAGAAACCGAAGCCTGTACCCGAAATCACGGGCCGCAAGCTTGGGAGCGAGGTGCAGGGGCCTTGAATGGGATGGATGTGTCATGATGAGTTGTGTATGTTGTATGGGAAGCTGGTCTATCGAAGCGGAACAGTGTAGTTTCCCCAATTTCATCCTTGTTAAATCTCCTTCCAAATGTTTCACCCCCAGATTGCCCTCCACACCATCGACCGTTCCCTTCCTCCCTCCCCAAGTTGCTCCCAAATCCCTCCAAGCCCTGCCCTACCGCCCCCTCCCTAAATAACCAAATGAAACCTCTCCTCTCCACTCCCCATCTAAACAATCCACCTCGGAATCGAAGACTTCATCCGCAATCTCTGTGACACTGACGGCAAATCGTAATTTCCATCCCGATATATTGATATTCTGCCTGTTGCAAGAGAAAAAGCTGTGGTAATTGGGGAAGGGTAGAGGAGCTGGATGGTGAAGATGGAGGAGGGTGTAATGTATAGGTAGGGGTAAGGGTGTATAGGCGGGTAGGGGATGAGGGAGGGGTAGAGGTAGGGTTGGGGGTAGGAGAAGGAGGGGAGAAGGGATAAGAGATGGATGGTGGAGATTGTAAGATGGTGGATGTGATGAGTCGTATGTATATATCTGCCAGGGATCTAGGGAGTTTACGTGCCTACCGTGTCAGGTTTGAGATGGAAGATTCCGTTGAGTACGTGAAAGAGTGCGCGGAAGGAGTATAATACATAGTGGAGAATTGCGTTTGCATTTAGCATACAGACAGTAGATGGATGTAGCGCTTTCTTCGAATTGTTGTATGTCATGTTATGTTGCAGGTCATGAATGGTACTGGGACTTCCTTTCTCTATGTTGTACTAGCCAGGCTATGATATCTGTGATGGCAAGACATATGCGAAACAGAAGAGGGTTCGATTCCTATCCGCGCTGAATCAACTGTGGTGGTTGTGTCATTTACTTTTTTGGGGTCTCGCAAATATACAAACAAAAAACCGCACGAAACACAGACAACCTCACAGCCCTACAACTTTTCACCCTTCCAACCTAACAATCCCATACCTCGCCATCCCCATCGCCCCACCCACCAGGATAGCCACAGGCGGACTCATGCGAAACCACGCCCCGCCCACAAACGCCGTGCCCGTAACAGCAACCAACCACGGATCGCCCCCCAACGGACTTCCCCCCTGCACCTGCCCCGTCAACCACCCAATCTGCCAAAGCTTATAAACCGCCGCCCACACCAACCCGACAGCAGCAGCATTAACCCCCCTCAACACCGCCCCGAACCACTTCCGCCCGCTCAAATGCCGCCACAAACCCATGAACCCCACGACGATAAACAGCCCCGGCGCATACATGGCCACAAACGCAATCAGCGCTCCCACATACGAGGGCGTCCCCGTGCCGACGACGGCCAGGGAGCCGAGATAGATTGCGAAGTTGAAGTTGGGGCCCGGGAAGGCTTGGATGACGGCGAGGCCGAGGAGGAAGTCGCGGGGGGAGACCCAGCCCGGGAGGACGACGGATTGGCGCAGGAGGGGGATGACGACGGGGCCGCCGCCGAAGATGATGGTGCCGGCTAGGTAGAGGGTGGAGAGGAGGGAGGTGGGGCGGGTGGGGGCGTGGAGGGCGAGGGTGAGGGTGAAGGTTAAGAGGAAGAGGAGGAGGATGGCGGCGCCGAGTTTCCAGGTTATGGGGGAGAAGTCGCGGGTGGTGGTGGGGGGTTGCTGCTGTGGTGAGGGGTTAGGGTTTGAGGGGTTGCGGTCTGGTTGCTGCGGTGGCGGGGTGGTTGTTGGCTGCGGCGGCTGTGGGGAGGCAGAAAGGGAGTGGCGAGGTGTGGTTGCTGGTGTTTGATTTCCTTGTGCTGGGTATGCGGGAGGTGGAGGGGGAAGAGGTTTCCACAACCCTTGCGATGTTTGGGAGTCGTTGGACCATGAGCCCTTTTCTAGATCGGCGCGTGCCTTCTCTTTCTCTTTTCTCTTCCCGACGATTCCTTTGAAGAGTGCGAGCATTCTGTGTAGGTATCGAAGGTCCCATATGAGTGTTGCCAGTCCAGCGCCTACCATTATCATTGGGTAGTACCAGAGTGCGGTGTATAGCATCCCCATGACGCCTCCCAGATATACGAGAAATCTGGTGAGCTTGTCTGTGATGGCACGCTCCGATAGCCTGACGGCTGCGAGTGCAATTATGCCGACTGTGGCGGCGTTGAGTCCGGAGAGCAATGCGTAGACGGGATCAGGGAGAGTGTTTCCGACGCGAGCTATGCCCACGGACAGACCGTACATGCCTATTGCGCCAGGAAGACTAATGTGGTCGTCAGCTAGGGATTCTAGCGATTGCTCGATTGGGTGAGGGCATACCTGAACAGAATGAATGCAAGAAAGCCAGCTCCCAACCCGCTATGAATGGTGTTGATACAAAAGAGCATTTTGGTACTCGCCGACCCGGGTAATGCTTGACTAATGGCAAATATTTGTTGATACTAATCATCTGATCAGCACTTGAGTCGTCCAATATCAATGTCGTAAGTACCATTGGCTCATCTATCCATTCTAAAGTCTTTACGAATCTCTCGTGGAACTGCCCGCCTGTCAGCTTGCTGAACCACGGGTTGATGAGGTGGATACGATGTTACTCACCGTTTGGAACTGTACAGCGGGGCCTCCAAATGCTGTGAAGCCCACATGCCAATTGGCTATAAATACATCTTGATATTTCTTCCATATTTTCATTGTTTTGTATGACCGCTCAGGAATAACAGTATGGCGAGATCACAGTGGGAAGGACCTGAAACAAGGGTAGGGACTGTGAAGGCAACATCGATCAAACGTGAGTGGTACAGAGACCATCGCTGATGAAATCACTGTAGATTGAGAAGAACGATAATACACAAAGGCCAGAAGCCGAACGACATTCCCGCGACGAAAACCGTTGTTGGTTTGTTTACTCAGCATTGCGCGTACCGACGCAGTGACGCCTCAACGCATGTATGCATCTATGCAACACGATCACCTTAGAAATGATTGACCGAAAACATATCGTAAGGTTGGAATAAAGTCCATCGTGATACTTTGTTTCAGGGCGTTAATGCACAAGTCGGGTAGTTCCGGAGACCTGTTGCCACTGTCATCTACTTCAGGCCCATCACTTCAAGCGCTTACCAGGAATTCCATATCCAGGGAGGCTTCAAGAGGTACGAATGCGAGATGAGATCTCGGTGGCGCTGTATGCCATCTTGATTCGCTAGTCAGCGTCTATGCGGTTGGAAAGAGTGGGTCCTCTAGGGCATGATGGGCAGCGACCCCGTGTATGCACAGAGTCATCCGACGGTCAGTGATGGTCGAAGCTCATGATTCGATCCTCCATACTTGATGGCAAATACTTTAAGGTCTCGCTTCCCCGCATCCCCGGATTTCGACATGCGAAGTGCCTGAGCGTGCCGCTGTCACAGCCGCGGAGTCTCATGCGCTATCGAGTCAGTGCCCAGCGATGGCTCACGCACATCTTCGATATCCATATCGAATAAACCCCAAAGATCACGGAGCATTAGAGGAGAGTCCGGCCTCTATTTTCTATGAGGCATGTGCTTGCTTTTGATCTCAACGACATTACAGACTTCTCTATATTGGAAACAACACAGTACAGACGATACAACATTCAGATGAAATACAAGCAACTTTTATGACAAAATCCATGGTTCAATTCTCATAGTGGTCGTAGAAAATACGTTTTGTGTTCTATTCACGAGGCTCAACAAACCATGATATCATCATTAGCCATGATTAGCATGTGAAATGTTGTATACTCAGTGGTGGCTTTGCTCATAGTGGCAATGAGGCTGGCTTTTGGATAGGAGCGCTAACGTAGCATGTGCATCCACGAGCTTGATGTCGTCGTGAAAAATCTTTTGCGTAAAGGTCTCTGGATCTCCAAGGGTCTAACATATGTCTCGTAAAAATCCAGGTATCCGATCTCAAGAGGCAAGCTTTCCAGGATTACTGGGCCGAACCCATTGCCTTGATGGCGGTTTGGAATTGTTGATTCCAATGTTTAGAGGAACGACCCATGAATTGGATGTTGCAGTGTAGCAGTCGGTTTCAGAAGTGAACATAGACGCCAGGAAAACATTTGTCTCTTAAGGTGATACCGCAAGGCTCTGGCATCAGGATGATGAGCCCTAGTATTCCCCCATCATGCTGCCCATGAGGTTGCGTTAGAGGATGTTATACTTGCCCTCATAGTCTCTCTATGGAATAGGCATGCCGCATAATAATAATCCAACAGGTCCTTTCTAAGATTACCAGGCTCTTTGAGAAGATACCGAAGTCGCTAGAAATCTCGTGAATGTCAGCCGCCTTGGGCAGTAAGCTCGAAGCCTTGGCTGTGGTTGTTCCTATGTCAGTGGACCGTAGGTCAAGCAGATGGTAACTTAGCCACGACCGAAATCGCTCAGTGCAGGCAGAGTTGATTTCGTCTTTTTGAGAACGACAAGGTTACAACACAAGACGAGATATTGAGATAGACGTTGTTTCCGGCAGGTGATACGGGGAGATCGTGTGTGCAAGACTTCTGGTCTAGCTAGAATGGGGTTAGACCTAGAATAGGGCGTTACATACGAATATCGTCTCCATACCCTCATACTGACTGACTCCCACCAGCATGGTGAACACCTTGACTGTAATCCAAGCAGACCCGAACATGAGTGCGCACCCCAGCTCTCTTCATGAGCCCATTTCTGGCACCAGCAGCCCCCCTCCGCGCCCTTCCCTGCCTCTGCCCCCATTCCCTCTACGCAACCACAAAAGGGCATCGCCCTCATTAGAATATACATGGTTCTCCATATAGCAATTATGGAATACCCGTGTGGTATACGAGCGGTTTTAACCTCGCCTACATTACCGCCAGATCGTTGGGCGTCCTGGGGATAGCATATACTTGGGGCTGTTACACAAAACATGGCAGTTATGGGAGAGAGAAGATATCAGAACACTTGGAGGCAAGGAAAAAGAAGTGAGCATGGACGTTAATGTATCGACGTCGATTCCAAGATGGTGGCGCTTGGAATCTCCCCTTGCTCGGTATCCAGTGGAAGCGGTACTGTTCGGACCTGTGGAGCGGTGCAGCTGAGGCGGTGGTGTTCCGAGAGGGTTTGCTTCATTGCCAGACCACGGACAGCTGAAAATGCATTGTTCGCATGGATTAGGCATATGGGGAAATAACGCTTTCTCCCACAACATATGTTCTCGAAATTGAGCATTGGGACCAGTACTGCATTCTTTGGGAGACTATCGACAGCTTCGCTGCTACACTTCGAACGCAATCTACTTTCTGCATTCATTTTGTGGGAAAAGCATCGACGGTGCTCTGGGCTCGGTTGTGTGTCGATTGGCTCAAGAGTTGCTGGATGATACATATGACAGGGGTCTCGGAAGGCGAGCTTGGAAGAGGCAGTGTCAAGCATTGGAGCACGAAAATCCCGATTCAAGTTGGAACAAGAGTCTGGTCAATTAATACCGGTTATACTGGAACAATAGCGATGGTGGCTTCATTACGATTCGACATTGGGCTGTACGTCCCATCTCAGCGCTCGGGCTCGAGGTTCCTGCATCTGCAATGTAATGAATGAGATAGCCGATTCGTCTGCCATACGGAACAGCACTTCTTTTCCTTTGGCTTCACTTTCTCCATCTTCAAGAACCGCTCTTACTCTGTATGAATGGAACAACACTGCCAGAACAGCTACAAACTCCACCTGTGAGAATTTGCGGCCAACGCAGGCCCGTGGACCATCTGCCCAAGGAACGTAAGTCCCAACCTCAGGCTCAATAAAGGTTTCGCCTCCTACACTCGACGATGGCTCTGTAGTCTTGCCAGCGGATTTGAGCCAGCGGCTTGGGCGCCACTCTAGGGCATCTGTACCCCATACTTGTGGATCTGTATGTAGGGCTTGTACGTTGATGTTGACCGCCGTATTTGGAGGCAGGACATGCGTACGATCCCCCACAGTAAGGCTTTGTTGGTGAAAAGCTGTGGACTTCGGGATGAACACAATTGAGCCATAGAGGCGTAATGTTTCGTACTACCTGTGTCAGTATTGTTATGCAAACCCTGCACCAGGAGGTTGGGGCTTATACATACCATCACAGCAAGACATCGCTGCAATCGTGGAAAGGCTTCTTCGTACTTCCATTGTCCAGGAATCGGAGGACCATTCAAGACGTGATGGATCTCTTCCATGAGCCAGTCTTGACAGTCAGGATTCGCAGCCAAGAGGACGAGGGATGTAGCCAGAGTATTGGCGGTCGTTTCATGACCGGCCAAATTGAAGGCAAAGATATTGCCGAAAATCTCCTCATCCGTAAGACCCACTACTGTCGAGTCTCCTGAATCTTTTGATCTTTGGGCCTCCTCGGATGCTCTTATGAGTGAGCCTATCAAGTTACCGGGCCTGCCTTGTCCTTTTGCCGCCACGCTACGCTCATGTGCCAGCAGTTCCTCCATGTACCTCTGGAACTCCTTCGCTGCCCGACCGAGAGTTCGAAGCCGGTTAGGGACGTACGACATTGATAGTACCCTCTTTGGGACTATAGCGAAAGTGATGATGTTGCGCAGACACATGGATAGAGCATCACGATACGTCATGCTATAACCTTGTGGCAAATCTCGGACACCCCCGTGAAACGGATACGAGAGACCGAACCCAGCTGATGTCAGTACATGCAAAGCCAGAGTCGCAGTATCTGGGACGGTCTCCCTGGTGCCCTTGGCGCCCTCATCTGCCCACGAGCGGGACATATCGCATGCCTGTCGGAGAGCTTCGTTCCAGACAAATGAGCTCGTTCGTTCGTTGAAATTGGGAGCTGTCAGCCGTCTTTGACGCTCCCAGTCTTTTCCCTCAACCTAGGACACCAATCGATGAGGAGGATGTTCATTGGCAATACCAAGGCTGACTTACAGTGTTGAGATTGCGGCCGAAGACATTGAGCTGTTCTAGATCCGTGTTAGCGCAGAAGGCAGTGACTATGTCTCTACTGTTCCATACCATACATGGCAGCTGGCTTGATGAACTCCTTCCGATGTGCCAGAACGCTGTCTGCAGCCTGAGGATCTGCTACGGTCACCTCATTCCCACCAGGTGTAACAATGACGAATACAGGCCCAAGCTCATCGTGGAGAGCATATTTCTCGTTGAAGTTCCAGCCTAAAAACGTGCATCTAGCCCACTGACCGAGACCGAAGGGTAATCGACGCAGTTTAAGCACGTAGGGAAACGCCCTGTACGTTAATATCCATAACGGATTCAGGGGCGACACAGGACTGATGATGACCGGCAACCCAATCTTGCGCGCCGCAACATAGTTCGAGATGATAGAAACGATAGTCCAAGCCAGAAGGGCGAAGATGATGGTCGTAAGTGCGAAAAACCAGTGCATGGCGATTTACTAGGGTCGTCAAAGGTCGGGTACGAGGTTGCTTTGATTATATAAACACCAAACAATAGCTTCAGCGAAACTCCGCCAGACCTGTCATTGTTTATCTACCGATCAAAACAAAATACCGTCGGACAAATCGGATGGAATGAAAAGAGTGAGACTGCGAACGACGGGAGGCGGTGAGGCTGCAAGGCTGAGCGCAATCCTGCTGCAGATGACGTCAACTGTATGCAGCTGCACCAACAGAAAAGGAGTGTGCTCCGCCGGCCACTACCACTTGCTCCAAGCCTTAAACAATCAACGACCGCCGATTATTGCTCCTGTTAGATTCCGCACTTGCCCTCTATAGGTGACTCGTGTGGCATTGCCGCGATTAGGAGCCGTTCATTGGGACACGGCACGCCCCTAAGCGGCCCAAGTCTCCACCCTCCGTTTCCTGCATAAATCGCCTTGCCTCATAACACATAAGGTAGGGAAAGTACCATATGTCGCCGCAGGATAGTCTAGCAATAAGGCTATCGGATGTCTTCTCCCTACACCAGTGTAAAGATTCATCTTTCGGGATGGTCTTCACTACGAAATTGGTACCATACCATCGATACAAAGAAGAACAAACATACGGTGACAAAGATGATTCCACAAAAAAAGGAAAGTCGAGTTCTTTCCCTCTTTACATATATGCTTTGCTGTGCCATACCCGCGCGTCAACTACACTAAGTATCCGTGCCGCTCATTTGCAGTCCTAGATCCACATCTGCCTAGCGGAGCCTATTAATTCATCTGAAGCCACACCATCTACTTTGTTCCTTGTCACTGTATGGTTCGCTTGTGAAGAGCGAATGCAGGGATTCCCCATCGCTATAATTTCCTGCATCCGCCTTAGCAGGATCAATGTTATGTAACTATGAGTCTACTGTGCCATCAGCCCTCTTTCTGGCTACGTCAGACACAGGTCTTCTACTGTTATACCAATCGTTCTCTCGATGGTCTCGTCGCCATATCCAAACACTTCCAAGCCTTTCCCATCGCCGTTTTCGATCGAGCACTTGCAAAACCGACGAATACTAAGTCATTGAGAGCCGTTCGACCTCTCAGATACGAGTATGTCTGGTACATCGCCACCAAGCCTCAAGGCTCCAAAGATTAGCGAAAAAGTCTCTCAGGTCAGAGGCATTTTACCTTACGATCACCGAGGCTAATACACTAGTAGGCTTTGATGGGCCTTCTGTTAGGCATTGCAGTTGTTGTAGCTGGTGGTCGTGTAACGGTCCGCTACCTTCAATTCAACCGCGTTACGATAGACGATGGCTTCTTCTTTCTTGCCGTTCTCACTCTCATCGCGGGTACTATTCTACTATACCTCGATCTACCATATGTCTATCTAGTGGAGGACATCGAGGCTGGGATTCGAGCCCCTCCCGCAGGTACGTGTTATGCCAATATCCCCGAAATCCTGCTAGGTTATTCTTCCGATTCATTGCGACTGATCAGTTCTCAATCACATGAGGTTTTCGGACTCTGTCAATTGAGATCTTAATGACAATGCTGACCGCCCAACGTTGTACCCGCAGACCTTGTCGCCCAACTAATTCAGGATGAGAGACTGCAAGACTCTGCCTCAACGCTACTAGGCTTGACTGTGATGAGTGTGAAGTTTTCGTTCTTGTTCTTCTTTCGAAGCCTCATACGACAGCAAAAGAGACTGTTAATATGGTGGTGGTGTATACTGGTCACCCTGATCCCGACCACCGCCATCGTACTATTTTCCAACCTCATATCGTGTCCGTATTTTGATGAGAGGATACTTGGTCAGTCACCCCCTTCGACTGAGAGACCCAACGTCCTTCACGCTCATGTGATCCCTCGCAAGTCCAATGCGTCACACCTGTGGCTCTCAGCAGGCAAAACGCAGTTCTGAAAGCAAATGCAATTTTAGATATCATCACAGATGCTTTCCGTAAGTCTCATTCCCTGTGAGACTGGTCTGGATCAACGACTGAACTTCGCAGTCATCTCCATCCCAATCATGTTGCTCTGGAACCTCAAGATCACCCTACGCCATAAGTTGGCACTTTGGGGCGTCTTGTGTCTCAGCATATTCACGGCCCTGACCTCCATCATCAAGGTCGCAGGCGGCAACATCAGCAACGGCCAGGTCGATGCCGCATGGGCCGTATTCTGGTTGCAGGCCGAGGCCGCGGTCGCCGTCATCGTGGTCTCCATCAGCGCGTTCCGGGCGCTGTTCGTCGCACAACGCGCCTCGAAGCAAGCATCGCCGGCAGCAAAACACACCTGGACCTCAACATCTCTCTTGAGAAAGCGATTCCATTCGCGCAATACGCTACCGGAGGTACCGTCACCGACGTTTACGGGTGTCCGAACGTTCATCTGCCAGGATGACGAAGAGTCTCAGAATCTGAATATTCCCCTGCAAGGATCTAGCATTCGTGTGACGCAGAACATTTCATCGGAACTGGTGAGGTGCAAGGTCACGTCCTATCAAAGTACTGAGACTGACCTATCTTTAGACCGACCAGCACCGCGGAAGCAAACCTTCTGTCAAAACGTTCGTATAGGAAGGATGGAAGCCGATAAGCTATGATCGACCCTTCGTTGGGTTAAAGTAATAAATGTGAATGGGAAGGTTTTCTAATATACGAATCTCGAATTCATGGGGCCACACACAACCTAGCAGTGGTCTTTGCACACGCTAAAATAAACCGCAAAGTGTTTGTGGTGAGACACTACCAGCGTAGTCCAGCGAGTCCAACTACCTATCCAGCCTTCAGCAATCCATCTCTCAAAAACACCAAAATTAGCCATCTGTTCCCAAATGCCCACTGCATCTATTCAGAAAGCCCCACTATCTACCCTACCTCTCTATCCATTGACACAAGTTCTTGTAATTCAGCAATTCACCCACAAGAACAATGCACAACCAAATTTTTCAGCCACTCACACAACTTCTCAGCCATCCATTCGCACAATCTCATCCAAGATCCGCATCCAAAGTCTCCACCCACCCCATACTATCCCCCAACTTAACCACGTCCGCAAGCCCAACGAGTTCTCAACATCGTAACATCGCTATGACCAACAAGAGACGTCTACCGTTCTCTGCGATGGGCTTACTCGTCCATCTCAACCCATTGTATAACGTGTGAGTAGACTTCAGAGGCCGAAATCAACAGTATTGCATGCTAGCATCAGATATCACAATATCAACATCTTCCCCTGATCCTTGCTTGGTATCCAATCTCAAATTCATCATATCAATATGTCCATTGCCCGCCCCATCTATCTACTGTTCCCTCTTCCCTGATCCCGCCCCATCAATCTACTTTCCCCCCTCCCCTCCCTCCCCCCCTCCTGCCCCCTCATCCCTCACCCTTATCCCTCCCCACCACCTCTTCCCCATCCCTCCCCCCAACCACACACCCCCTACGCCCCCTTCCCCCCCTCATGCAACCCCAACGGATTCTTCCCCGTCTGCTCCTCCCCCCCAATCGGCCTCTCCATCTCCTCATTATGCTGATCGACATCATCGATCGCGTCGGTCGCGTGGGCGAAGTTCTCCGGCGCCTTGAAGAGGCCGCCGACGAGGGGTTCGACGAGGCCGCCGATGGGGGCGGCGACGGTGGAGAGGCCGGTGCCCTGGGGGTGGGGAGGGGTGGTGTTAGTGGGTTGGGAATTGGGGGAAGGGATGTGGTGGGGAGAGGGGAGAGGGGAGAGGGAGAGGAAGGGAGGGAAGGAGGAGAGGGAAAGAGGAGGAGAGGGAGAGAGAGGGAAGAAAGTGCATACAACAGGTCCTCCAACTTTACCCAACGTGCCCTGGATTTTCTGGCCGGCGGCGTCGCCGTAGGCGCCCGGGGCGCTGAGGATGGAACCTGGTGTCGCGATAAACGTATGAGCATATATATTTCGAATACTTATGGATGTTTTGAATATTTGCAAAGGGGGGAGGGGGGATACCGATGCCACCTTTCTTTTCTGCCGGCGGGGCGTCTGCGGAGGGTTCTGTCTCGCCGGGCTGGATGTGGAGTTCTTCTTTTGTTTCGGATTTTGCGTCGGCCATGTTAGGGTGTGGAGGGGGAGAGGGGAGGTAGGTTGGGTTGGGTTGGTGTATATGGGTGGGGGTATTGAGCGCTGTTGTTGTTGTGGATATCGTTGTTGTTGTTCGTTGGGAGGGTGAATGGTAGGGAAGGGGATGAGGGTGTCAGGCTGCAGTTTAGCGTATTCAAGACTTTTGGAAAGCCTTGGCACCTCAAGACGCTTCTTTCCGGCGCCAAGCTTTTGCATAGTCTTGCATACGCTAAAAGTAGTAGAAAAACACATGTGGGTCTTATCGTGGGGAGTACATCAGGGTCGAAGCCTCCCTCACAGAAATGGTCAAGAGTCCTGGGCAGAGTACGGATTTGTCTAGTAACGATTCAGCAAGAATACCTTCACACCACCCCATGACCATCTCCTCAATTGCCCACCCCACGAGGTTCCATCCCAGCACACCATTTCCTCGATTCTTCCGGCAGCGTCACACAACCCCCAGCGACAATATTCCCTCCAATCATAAGGTGGAAAACCATCTCCTGCCAAATCTGCTCCCTCACATAAATCTGCGTGACTGCCTGGAGAAGCGCAACGACCTGAAACATATGTAGGCGCTGAGTCACGGTGGGAGCATTGTTGTACGCGATGAATATCCATACCGGTAGATTGGGTTCCGATATGTACGTTGAGGAGACCCTTTCGGAAAATTGCCTCGGGGCGAGGCCGAAGATGAGATCGAGAATGACGGTGAAGATCGCCGTCTTGACGAATCTGTCGCTGTCGATGAAATGAAAGTTGACATCGATAAGATCATTACCTTGGCCGGGTATGTTCATGGAGACGGTGCCATTCTTTGATGTTCGCTCACTCAACGCACGTTCCTCCCGTCCGACTTTCGACGATACGTTGGCGGTCTGCTTATTTGCATCGAGCGTGAGAATGGGTCTGTTTCGATTATCCAGTCTTCCGAGATAAAGGTTCTGGCCGCGGTACTTTACATTGAAGTTCAACCCCCAGATGGAAGGGGACTCGAAGAGCACAATGGGTAAAGTCCTCAGAGCCCACATCAAGTTGCTGCGGATTAGCCTCGCGGGGATGGCGCCAACAGCTGGCGATAGGGCGATACGCACGGGATTTTCAGGTCGAAATGGATCAGTAAAATCCAATGAAGCCAAGGGCCCGTTGAAATCTTGGAGAGCCTCGTCGCCTAGGGCCGCGATGAAGGCAAGGGCGATCTGCTCAGTCGAGAACCTGTCTGGCAGGAGATCACCGACGAAATTGATCGATAAGTCGTCGAATTGATTGGATAGGGTTGGGAGGATAGATATGTTAGCATTGCTGCCACTGTTGGAACACCGGCTGAGTTGGCGCAGTGTTCTGATAAAAGGGTTTTCCAAGTGCAGACCAAACAGCAGGAAGGAAAGACTTACAGTGTAGCAAGTACAGGTCGCACAGGTGTAGCTGCGCTGCCTAACGTTGGATAGCCTTGCGCTGTCCTGACATAATTGAGAACAAGAAACGCAAGGAATGGGAGCGCCAGCAGCTTGAAATGGCCAGAGAACGAATGCATGGCTCGAAGAGAATGATCACCTCCAATTTGGTCTTTATGATGAAATGCCTATAAGCTGTGGACAGTCATGAAAAGATACGTGATCGTCCACTGCTGAACTCGAAAGTTCTCGTCAGCGAACAGGGAGGCATCGAGCACATCCAAATCTTTGCAAAGAACGAAACAACCATACACTGCATGGCAGGGTTTCAGACAGAATTAGAGCTCGGCTGTCGCGAGAGAACATGAGAATATGCGAAGCTGCTACCCTTGCGGATCGTCTTCGCGCGTAAACGTATGCAGATGAGGTCGGAACGCATGATCACTTCCACGAAATAGAGATGTGTTGGGGCTTCGAGCGCGACTCAATCCTGATATATATCATATACACTTCGAATTTAGGATGGGGGATTGCCGTTTTCGTTCGGGAAAGGGAGCAGGGCCGCTTCAGAGGGAGCAGCGGGGGAGCAGGGGGACTGTTGCGGGGACTGTCGCGCGGGGCCTTGATCCCTGGGTATCTGATATCCTGGGGGCTAACACGCCCGGAGCGTGCCCTAAGCCTAGTAGGCCACTAGGGCAGTAAGTACCCGAGGCCGGCCCTGTGCAAATCCGGGTGTGGCATTTCTGAAATATAGGTGTGGTATTTGTGAAAACGTCAAATTACAAAAATACCACACTTTTCAGGAATATTTTCAAAAATGCCACCCCTATATTTCAAAAATACCACACCTGGGAAATTACGAACCCTGGAAATCAGTCCTAGGACCGCCTTTCAGGCCTCAGACTCCGGGTTGAAGACCCCGTAGCAGCCACCGTAGTCCGGCTACCTTAGTAGAGCTTCCGACGTAATTACCTAGCCTGAGAAAAGAGCGCTAAGTACCCTAAGCTCTAGGAATAAGTCCCTTACAAAGCTATTTTTTACTACTAAAAATATTATTCCTTATAATAATAGTAACGGTTAGGAGGTTTATATAAGAGGTCTCTAGGCCTACTAATACCCTAGGGATAGAGGTACTAGAACTAACTTATAGGGGCTACTATAGGGGCTACTACAGGGTATTTCTACGTACCTTAATTTCCTAGGTGTAGTATTTTTAAAATATAGGGGTGGTATTTTTAAAAATATTCTAGAAAAGTATAGTCTTTTTATAATTTACCGGAAAAATTTCCTAGAAAGTATAGTATTTCTATAATAGAAGTATCGGTAAACTAGAAAACCTGTAAAATATAAAAATATACGTATTATACGTATATAACTAATACGCTTATATATTAGCCCTAGAGCTTATTATAATACTTCTAATTATTATAAGCTACTATTTATACCTCTATAATATTAAAAGCGCGCTTGATTTTCTAATTATTTATTAAGGTGTATAAACTAGATATTATAATTTAGATAATATTTATAGAAAAGGTTTATTAAATATTATAGCTAATATTTATACTACCTACTTAGTATTTAATAAATATGCCTTTCTTAGAATTAGCGCCGTTATTATTATAATTATATTAGGCGGTATTATTACTATATCTACCTATCTTATATATTCCTTTAATAGCGCCGTTTATACTATTATTATAAGTAGTATTATTATTAGGAATTACTATATAAAATTACGCTTATAGTACTTAATATATATCTATTATACTATTTACTTAGTATTTATAAACTACCTTTTAATAGAACTATTCCTACCTACTTAACCTCCTTATATTATAGATTCTCTTCTTAAATCTTACTACTTTCTAGTTAAATTTCTACGCGTGACTTTCTTCTAACCTACTTCTTAAACCCTATATATTTACCCTTATTACTATTTATAATAATTATATTACTACCCCTTACCGTCTTATATTATATCTAATCTAGTTATATTAGCTTAAACGTACCCTAGAAATCCTCTATTAACTAGGACTTATAGGCGCCTTAATTTATAGGTAGATCTTCTCCTTCTATTATATATAATATATAGCGTCTTATAAGTTACTACCTACTATCTATCTTTAGTTTACTTAGCGATATATATCCGCGTTCTAAGGTAGAGTAAAGGAGAGGAGGGAGGTTATTATCCTATCTAATTTAAGAGGTTAGTTATATATAGACGGATAGAGTAAGTAGAATTATACTATTAGCCGTTTCCTCTTAAGCCTTACTAATATATAAGGATAGTAGTATTAAGGTTTAATACTCGTACTCTAAAGAGCTATTTAGTAATATTTAATTAATACTAGGATTATTATCTTATACGGTTTTAAGTTAGCTATTACGTCCCTCTTTATATTAGTCGGTTAGGAATACCTACCTTAAATACTTAAAGGACTATTATATTTATTATTATTTAAATTATTTAAGGGCGGTAGGTTATCTAGTTAACTACTATTAATATCCCTTTTATTCGCCTTATTATTATTTCTATTTATAACCCTAATATTATAAAGTATATCCCCTACCCCTTTTAGGTAAAGCTTATAGATACGGCTCTTATAAAGGTTATTATCTAGGTTATCCTACGTACGCTACGTTATTTACTAGCGCCTTATAATAGTATATAATTAGCTCTCTATTACGTATCTATATATAACGGTAAGATAGCCGGCTATATACCCTAGGCCTTTTTACCCTTAAATTTCTTAATATAGTAATCGCTACGCGCGTATTTAGATATATAATATCCTACTATTATTATAATAAAAATTAATAGGATATTAAGTAGGAGGTTAAAAAACTTCCTTATACTTTCCTTATTAGTAAAACTAGTCTTTATTAGTTTATATACTATATTTATAAGTACTTTTATTAGGATAGGATTCGCCTATTTACCCTTTCTATTATAAACCTAATATTTAATTAGAACTAATATTAGATAGAGTAGTAACTTATATTATAATATATAAAAGTTAGGAGGTTTAATAATACCTTAGCTTACGCGGTTACCTCCTTTTATAAGCTATCCTATTTATATACTAGTATTACTATAACTCGTATAAGGTTTAAAGAGTATAAATATTATTCTCTAAATAAGTTAATAAACTAGTACTTAGTTTAATTAGGATAGGAGGTAATTATAAATATTATATTAACCTTTTAGGCTTTAACTTTAATAGGTATACTATCTACCTTATTTAACTTACTTCTAATCTTAAGCCCTAACCTTTTAATTACCTTATCCTACGTGACTTTTATTTAACTACTTAGTTATATAGGACTATCTTCTAGCTATATCTCTCTTCCCTTCCCTAGGCTCTTAGTTATACTAGAAAGAATTATTACCTTTAGATACTTTATATAATTAGGGATAATAATAGTATATATCTCGCGGGAGACTACCTTACTATAATATTTCTTATCTTACTAGAGATATAGTCCTATTCTATTACTACTATAATAATACTTATTAGTATTAGGGTTTAATAGGATATTAGGAATTATACTACTCGCTCCCCCTACTAGACTTCTTATAATAGGACTTATTAATAGTTAATTTCTCCTTAGATTATATTAGCGGACGATTATAATATAATATAAGATAGGTACCCCTATCTATATATATCTATTATTAATAGAGGACGTAGCGCGTTTTTACTTCTCTCTAACTTAAGGTTACTTATTCTCCTTATTACTTAACTACCTACGATTATTATTATTATTAGAAACTAATAACTTAGTAGACTACCTATTATTCTACCTACTATAATCGCGTCCTTTATCTATCCTAAAATTCTAGAGTTAGGTTATATTAGTAACTAAGTACTACGCGTCTTAGGATAGTAGTCTTACCCTCTTATATATTATATTAGTATTATATAAAGAATAGGTATTATATTCTTATAAGTAGATAGAAGGAAGAAGTAGTAGATTATATTATTAATAAATTTAAAAATACTATAGTTAGGGGAAGGGGAAAACCCCTAAATTATTAGGAAATTAACCTATTTAGCGTAGCGTTAGGGGGCTAAGCTAAGTTAATTAAACTAGATAGGATTTAATAAACTAACTAATATTACTTTAGTTTATATTAAGTATATTAATACTAGTAACCCGTACTACTTATTTATAGGGAATACTATTACTAGTAATACCTACTATTACTCTTAAATATAATATCTTTATTATATTTAAGCGTAAGGCGCCTTATTATAAATACTATCTAGACTCTAGTTAATTAAAACCGCTTATTAATACTACGTATAGGACTTATTCTAATATATACTATATATTATCTAGTAGCTACTAAACCCCGTATATTAAAAGTAAAGCGCTTAGTACCTTAAGTATATATTTCTACTAGCGCTACCTTTTATTCCCGTTTATTAGCGATAATAATACTTAATAACCTAGGGTAGGTGTAAATAATAGCGTCCTTTATCTTATTATAACCTAGGTTAGACCTAATTAGAGCCTTAAACTTTCTAAAGTCAAGGTCGTTTATATCTAGTAGTTCTATATATATATTACTCTTCTAAATATCCTAAGTCGTATATATTATACTTTTATCTATATTATTACTAATATATAATATAATATAGCGAATAGAACCCGTATACTAATTAGGTTCCCTAACTAAGTATATAAATTATAGTCTCTTATCTAAATCCCTAGATAATTTAGCGCTTAATATTCTATAATCTTCTCTACTATCCTTATAATATCGTTTAGCCCTCGTCCGTCTCCTCTAATTATAATTATTTTATTAGGTGAGGAAGAAGAGATATTAATCCTTCTACTATTTAGGGATACTACTAAATATATAGGTAAACTCTTTATATATATTAGCGAAGCTAGATTATAAGTAGTCTCTTACCTTCTTTATATTTAATCTTTAACCTAATAGTCTTATAGATTCTAATTACTTTTATAATTAGGTAAGAAGAAGTATATAAGCGGTTTTATTAATTTCTAGTATATCCTTTATAATCTTAGCGGACTATCCTATATTATTAAAATCCCTAGAGTTTATTCCTACTAAGTCTAGTCTAGGTAGCTAACTTTTATAGGCTTAATAAATCGTCGTATATATATTAATATTATAGTATTATTTATTAGTAAACCTACGTAGTATACGCGGTAATATATATATTATAGAAAGTCTATTACTCGTATTTTATCCCTCCTTCTAAGTAGACTATAAATATAAATACTAAATATATTATTATTTAAGTATTATTATACTACTTCCCTATTATAATATTTAAAGTATTTACTATATTACTTTATAGCTAGGGCTACTCTAGTATTATAATATAGAATACTATATTCCGTATCCTTAATAAAGAAGAATAAAAGGTAGGATATTATTATATTATAGTTATAGTATTATATATTAAGCCTTCTTATATCTAGTAATTAAGAAAAGAAAAATACTTAGATTATAGTTTTATCTATCTAATAAATAATTCGGCGTCTTTTATTAGCTTAAAGAGAATAGCCTTCTATTTTATTACTTATCTAGTCTATTAGAGAGATTTCTCGTCGTATATTATATTATATAAGTCCTAGTTAGTATAATTATTAATATAAGCTATATTATTATTTCTTATACTCTTTCCCGTATACGCTAATATAATATATATACTCCTTATAATTCCTATTAAGGGGATAAGTTAATACGCTCTAAGTATCCTTAAATTAATAGCCGTACTAATTAGCTATAATTCTACTTCTACTATTCTATAAATCTTATACGGAGCCCCCCCTTTATAAATTCTTAGGGAATTTATAAGGGCTCTGTTATACTTTAATAGTTAACTCTTAGCGGTTAGACGCCTTATATCTAATACTATTATAAGAAGCTAAAGCTTAATAGGCCTTTAGTTATAAAGTAATAGTATATAAGCCTAAGGCCTTAATTCCTATATTAGGACGTAGTCGCGTCTCTACTTTCCCTAATTCTACTAGTTTACCGTATATATTATATTATTAATAACGAGATTCTCTATATCTTCTAAATCTTTCCTATCTAGTTTCTAGTATCTTATTAATAGATATAAGTAGATAAAGTATACGTCTATTTACTTAGAATTATATTCTCTTCTATCTATATTTCTATTAATTATAATCCTCCTATCTATCTCTTCTTAGTATTAGTATATAAAGACGGCTAGTATCTTAATAAGGCCCTCTACTTATAAATACTATTATACTATAAACGGTATATACTAGACCCTATTATCTAGTCTAATAGCTAAAACTATCTATATTTACTACTTATTAAGTTTATACTAAAAACGCGATAATTTAACTTCGCGACTAAGTATTAGTACCTTAGTTATAAGGTCTACCCTTTTTAAGGTAGATAGCCTTATTATAAACTAAAATAGGTCGTCCTCTATAACTAGTATTTATAAGTAGCGGGTAATATAGTATATAAGTTATTCTTAAAAGTTTTCTCGCTTATTAATTAAATTAAAGAAAGCCTTAACTAGATAGTAATATACCGCCTCTTTATACTTACTATTATAGTTATTTATAATACTAAATCGCCGAATCTACTCCGCGTAATATATTATTACGTGGAGCTTTAATATATTAAAATAGCTACCTAGGTTCGCCTTATTAACTAGCTTATACTAGCTAAAATAGGTCTTAAATTTATTAAATTAGTATAGCGCGTCTTTAAGATATCCTAGTATTTATTATTATATAACTAGTATTAAGTAATTAGGATAAAGTCTACTAGTACCTAGGTATATTTAATTTCTAAACTATATAAATTTATAAATAGCGGAGTAATTACTAGTATAAGTTATTATATAATAGCTCGTCGGTCCTTACCCGTCTACTATATAACGGCGCTATAATACTTAAAAATCTTTAGGTCGCGGAAGGGAGGAATATTATAGAATCTTTTATCTAATTATACCTTCCCTAGTACCTCCTTTAATATCCC